>OAUX01000486.1_pt1 | contig 17582 bp, 18 predicted proteins | sample 1501311 | NCBI WGS metagenome assembly OAUX01 (sample SAMEA2580066, study PRJEB22360) | human gut metagenome | reverse complement strand
ATGATAAAATAAAAATAGAAATTAAAAAGAGAAATAATTCAAAAATGTGATGTATTTCACAAAATATTTTTTAACAAATGAGCGAATTCGAAAATTGTGTGATCTATCTCACAAAATAGCTTTCTTTTTCGCTCAGAATGTTGTGAATTTAACCGCTCTCCCATACAATAGCCATGGAATTTGTAACAGTTTTTACGTTTCTTTTTATTAATATTTTGGCTTTGGGGGTAACAATGGGATTATCGCCTAATATGTATCGTGATGTGGGTGATTTTTCACCTATCTCGACGGATGTGATTATCATTGGTGGTGGTGCGACAGGTGCGGGGATTGCTCGTGACTGTGCATTGCGTGGAATTAACTGTATTTTATTAGAGCGTCGTGATATCGCGACAGGCGCAACAGGCCGTAACCACGGTTTGTTACATAGTGGTGCGCGTTATGCCGTAAACGATCAGGAATCAGCAGAAGAATGTATTAAAGAAAATAAAATTCTGCGCAATATCGCTCGTCACTGTGTGGATGAAACAGAAGGTTTATTTATCACCTTACCTGAAGATTCCCTTGATTATCAAAAAACCTTCATCGAAAGTTGTACCAAATCCGGTATTGAAGCTGTCGCCATTGATCCTAAACTTGCTCAAATTATGGAACCATCGGTAAACCCAGATTTAGTGGGGGCCGTTGTTGTGCCTGATGGTTCAATCGATCCTTTCCGTTTAACAGCTTCCAACGTGATGGATGCCACCGAAAATGGCGCGAAAATGTTCACTTATTGTGAAGTAAAAAGCTTAATTCGCGAAGGTGGCAAAGTGATCGGTGTGGATGTTTACGATCACAAAAATCGTGTAAACCGTAAATTCTTTGCGCCATTAGTCGTCAATGCAGGTGGTATTTGGGGACAAGGCATTGCAGAATATGCGGATCTCAAAATCAAAATGTTCCCTGCAAAAGGCGCATTACTTGTCATGGGGCACCGTATCAACAAAATGGTGATTAACCGCTGTCGTAAACCGGCGGATGCGGACATTCTTGTGCCAGGTGATACCATTTGTGTTATCGGTACAACCTCTAGCCGTATTCCTTACGATCAAATCGATAACATGGAAGTGACTCCGGAAGAAGTGGATATCTTATTCCGTGAAGGGGAAAAACTCGCACCAAGCTTGCGTCATACTCGTGTATTACGTGCTTATGCTGGTGTGCGTCCATTAGTGGCGTCTGATGACGATCCATCAGGTCGTAACGTAAGTCGCGGTATCGTGTTACTTGACCACGCAGAGCGTGATGGCTTAGAGGGCTTTATCACTATCACTGGCGGTAAATTAATGACTTATCGATTAATGGCTGAATGGGCAACGGATCTTGTTTGTAAAAAACTCAACAAAACAGCACGTTGTACGACTGCAGAGCGTCCATTACCGGGTTCAAGTGAAAGCCGTGCAGAAACCAATCAGAAAGTCATTTCACTTCCAAGTACGATTCGTTATTCAGCGGTGTATCGTCATGGTTCCCGTGCTACTCGTTTATTAGATAAAGAACGTCTCGATCGTTCAATGGTGTGCGAATGTGAAGCCGTGACAGCGGGTGAAGTCCGTTATGCCGTTGATGAATTAAATGTGAATAACTTAGTGGATTTACGTCGCCGTACTCGTGTGGGTATGGGGACTTGTCAAGCTGAGCTTTGCGCATGCCGTGCGGCGGGTTTGATGAACCGTTTTGACGTGGCAACACCTCGCCAATCTACCACGCAATTAACCTCTTTCATGGAAGAGCGTTGGCGCGGTATCGAACCTATTGCATGGGGTGAAGCGATTCGTGAAGCGGAATTTACTTCATGGATGTATGGCAGTGTGTTGGGCTTAAACGATGTTCAACCGCTTGAAACTGACAAACAGCAAGGGACGGATAACAATGAATTTTGATGTAGTGATTATTGGTGGCGGCCTTGCAGGTTTAACTTGCGGCATCGCTCTACAAGAACAGGGCAAACGTTGTGTTATTATCAATAATGGCCAAGCAGCGATTGATTTTGCATCCGGCTCATTAGATTTATTAAGCCGTTTACCAAATGGTGAGTTTGTTAAAAATATTCCTGAAAATTTGACCGCACTTTCCGCTCAATTACCGCAACATCCATACAGCATTATGGGTGCAGAACGCGTATTAGCGAAAGCGCAAGATTTTGAAAAATTGGCTGAGTCATTAAATTTGGATTTAATTGGCTCAAGTGCAGAAAATCATCTTCGCGTAACGGGTTTAGGTAGCTTACGTGGTGCATGGCTTTCACCAAATAGTGTGCCAACTGTACAAGGCGAAACACCATTCCCGTATAAAAAAATTGCAGTTTTAGGCATTGAAGGCTATCACGATTTCCAACCAGAATTATTGGCAGATAACCTTACACTCAATCCACAATTTGCTCATTGTGAAGTGAAAACAGGCTTTTTAAATATTCCTGAATTGGATCAGTTACGTGCAAATTCGCGCGAATTCCGCAGTGTAAATATTGCACAGGTTTTAGAATATAAACTGAAATTTGATGATCTTGTGGCTGAAATGAAAGAAGCCGCGAAAGGCACCGAAGCGATTTTCTTACCCGCTTGTTTCGGTTTAGAAAATCAAGAGTTTATGGAGTCACTTCGCAAAGCAACTGGCTTGCCATTATTTGAATTACCAACCTTGCCGCCTTCTTTATTAGGTATGCGTCAACGTATTCAATTACGTCATCGTTTTGAGAAATTAGGCGGACTCATGATGAATGGTGATAGCGCATTAAAAGCACATTTTCATGGCAACAAAGTTCGTGCTATTCAAACGCGTTTGCACGAAGAGGAAGAAATCACAGCGGAGCATTTCGTCTTAGCTTCCGGCAGCTTCTTCAGTAAAGGTTTAGTTTCTGAATTCGATAAAATCTACGAACCCGTATTCCATTCTGACATCATTGGTGTGGAAGGCTTTAACGATACCGATCGTTTTACTTGGACAGATCACCGTTTCTCAAATCCACAACCGTACCAATCTGCAGGTGTGGCGATTAACGCGCAATGCCAAGTGAAAAAGATCGGTCAATTTTTAACGAATTTATATGCGGTGGGTAATGTGATTGGTGGTTTCAATGCACTAGAACTCGGTTGTGGTTCAGGCGTGGCAGTCGTAACAGCGCTTGCTGTTGCTGATGAAATTCTTCACAACACACATTAAGGAGGCGTTATGAACATTCAACAATTAATTGAAAATGCAAAACAATCCCTTAATGCACCACAGCATCATCATGCTTTTGATGAAAGTTTTGAGAGCTGCATTAAATGTACGGCGTGTACAGCAGTGTGTCCGGTTTCGCGTCAAAATCCAAACTATCCAGGTCCAAAACAATCAGGCCCAGATGGTGAGCGTTTACGCTTAAAATCAGCCGAGCTTTATGATGAAGCATTGAAATACTGTACTAACTGTAAACGTTGTGAAATTGCGTGTCCGTCTGATGTAAAAATTGGTGACATTATCGTTCGTGCAAGAAACAAATACCTTGCTCAACAACACAAACCAGCAGTGCAAAAATTACGTGATGCGATTTTAAGTAACACCGATATTATGGGTTCACTTAATACACCGCTTGCGCCAATTGTGAATACGATTACGGGCTTGAAAGCGACAAAATTTGTGTTGGAAAAAGCATTGAAAATTAGCCGCCATCGTACGTTACCAAAATATTCCTTTGGTACGTTCCGCAGCTGGTATATGAAAAAAATGGTGGAAAACCAACAAAAATTCGAACGCAAAGTGGCGTATTATCACGGTTGTTATGTGAACTACAATAATCCACAATTGGGTAAAGAATTTATTCAAGTATTCAATGCCATGGATATTGGTGTGGTCTTATTGGAAAAAGAAAAATGCTGTGGCTTGCCATTAAGCGTAAACCAATTCCCAGAACGTGCGAAAAAAATCGCACAATTTAACACCGATTACATCAGCAAAATGGTGGATGAAAATGGCTTGGATGTGATCAGTGAAGCATCAAGTTGTTCCTTAAATTTACGTGATGAATATCATCATATTTTAGGTATCGACAATGCGAAAGTTCGTCCACATATTCACATGGTGACACCATTCTTATATCAACTCTTTAAAGAAGGTAAAACCTTACCGCTTAAACCATTGAAATTGCGTGTGGCTTATCACACAGCATGTCACGTGGATAAAGCGGGGTGGGCACCATACACCTTGGAAGTGTTAAAACAAATTCCAGGCTTAGAAGTGGTGATGTTGCCATCACAATGTTGCGGTATTGCAGGAACATACGGTTTCAAAGAAGAAAACTACGAGGTTTCTCAATCTATCGGTAAAAACTTATTCGATAACATCAATGCAGGCGGATTTGATTACGTGATCTCTGAATGCCAAACTTGTAAATGGCAGATCGATATGTCATCTAACGTGACTTGTATCCATCCATTGACGTTATTGTGTATGTCGATGAATCAAGCTTAGTGAAAAGAGCGGAAACTGATAAAAAAGTGACCGCTCTTTTTGTTATTCAATCCAATATGGAGAATTAATTATGCAAAAAACCTTCAAGGTTTCCTTACTTGCTGTGCTTTCATCTCTTGCAGTAAACAGTTTCGCCAGCACGGCAGAAGTGAAAGTGCTTGAGCCTCAATTAAATTACCAACAACTTCTTACTCAAAGACAGGTTGTGGATGAGTTGCTTGAACAAGCAGTGAAAATCCAAAACTCACCGGCTCGTGTTTCAAATGCAGGTTTTACAGCGAAACTTCCTTCCAATATGGAGCGCATTGCGGATCTTTTATTAGAAGCGTATAAGCTTGAGCCTTATCGTGTGGATTTTTTGTTTGGTGCAGCGAATGCTAATATTTATAACGGCAATACCGATAAAGCCATTGAGCTTTATCAAAAAGTGCTTGATGTGGCGCCAGATGATGTGAAAGCTCATACTTACTTGGCTGCATGGAATCGTTTTAAAGGCAACCAAGCGGAAGCTGATAAACATTTAGATCGCTTAAAACAACTTTCCCCAGAAAGAGCAAGCAAATTAGAAAAAGTCTTTGCAGTGATTGATAAAGCGGCTAATCAGCCAATTACCGATAAACTCGAAACCAAGTTACCGGCGCAATCGGCGATTATTACGTTGGGATACGCCTTAAATCCAGATGGCAGCATGCATGACATTTTGGTACAACGTTTAGAGAAAACCTTAGAAATTGCGAATCAAAATCCAGATGCGTTAATTATTGTGACAGGCGGTGTGCCACAAAACAATAAAACCGAAGGGGATTTGATGAAGCAATGGTTGATTGAGAAAGGCGTTGATGCAAGCCGTATTTATTCGGATAACTATGCACGTTCAACAGTCGAAAATGCGCTTTTCTCTCGTTACTCTTTAGCGAAACACAAAATCAAACATGCCGTGTTGATTAGCTCGGGTAGTCATGTTCGTCGCGGACAAGCGTTATTTGAAATTGCGACGCAAGAATCTGGTCCACAAGGTCTTGTGATTGAAACGGTAGCAGCATTAGATAAACCGTTAGATGAGTTACAAAAAATTACGGATAAAGACTTGCTGGGTATTTATCGCGACAGCTTAAAAACAATGGGATTACCAATGTTTAACAGTGGTGCATTACAAGATTAATTAATTTCCTAAAAACAAAAGTGCGGTGAAATTTCACCGCACTTTTTATTTTCTCTTTCGATTAAAGAATATGTTGATATTGTTCTAACATTTCTTTTGGCCATACGCTTGATTGCACTTCACCAATGTGTTTTTTGTGAAGTAAAAGCATTGCCAGACGAGATTGACCGATACCACCACCGATGGTGAGAGGTAATTTGCCGTTTAATAAATCTTGGTGCCAATCCATTTTTAAGCGATCTTCATCACCCGTTAAACCAACTTGTAAACGTAATGCAGATTCATCCACACGAATACCCATTGAAGAAAGCTCAAATGCTTTACCTAACTCAGCATTCCATACCAAAATATCGCCGTTTAAACCTTTGTAGCCGTTTTCAGATTCAGTTGTCCAGTCATCGTAGTCTGGTGCACGACCATCATGTGGTTTACCGTCTGATAATTTGCCACCGATACCAATTAAGAACACTGCACCATATTCTTTACAAATGGCGTTTTCACGCTCTTTGCTTGAAAGATCTGGGTAGCGTTTCACTAAATCTTCACTGTGAACGAAGGTGATTTCTTTTGGTAAGCTTGATGGAATGTCAAAGCGAGCTTCTACGGCTAATTCAGTTAAACGGATTGCACGATAGATAGAACGTACCGTTTCTTTTAAATAAGCAAAGTTACGACGACCTTCAGGAATCACTTTTTCCCAGTCCCATTGGTCCACATAAACAGAGTGAGTTTGATCCAATGAATCTTCATCTGGACGTAATGCTTTCATATGAACAAATAAGCCTTCACCTTCTTTAAAGTGGAAACGTGCGAGAGTATGGCGTTTCCATTTAGCCAATGAGTGAACGACTTCATAAACGGCGTTTGGGATACATTTCACGTTAACTTGAACAGCTTTCTCAATGCCTGATAAGTTATCTTGCATACCGTTGCCAACTTCACTAAGGATTGGACCTTGTACTTCGATAATGCCAAGTTGTTCAATCAAGTTTTGAGTAAAGGTGTTCTTCACAAAGCTGATTTCTTGTTGTTGTAAAATAAACGTCTTTTTCATATTTATCCTTCTTTTTATAATAACTGGTAAGATTTATTGTGCATTATTCAATAAAATGACAAATTATTTCAAGTAATTTCTTTACATTGTTTTAAATATTGAATATTATCAAAAATAAAGAAGATATTTTGAAAAAGATCTAATAAGGAGTGTTTTATGAACAATATCGATACACTTGATCGCCAAATTCTCCGTGTACTGACTAAAGATGCTCGTACACCTTATGCAGAAATGGCCAAAAACTTTGGCGTGAGCCCGGGTACAATTCATGTTCGTGTAGAGAAAATGCGTCAGTCTGGCCTGATTGAAGGGACAAAAGCGATTATTGATGAGCGTAAGTTGGGTTACGATGTGTGTTGCTTTATTGGCATTATTTTGAAAAGTGCAAAAGATTATGAAAAAGTGATTAAAAAGCTAGACACCTTTGATGAAGTGGTGGAAGCCTATTACACTACGGGTAACTATTCGATTTTTATTAAAGTGATGACACATACGATTGCTGAATTACATTCCGTGCTGGCAACTAAAATTCAGCTAATTGATGAAATTCAATCGACGGAAACCTTGATTTCCATGCAAAATCCTATTTTACGAGACATTAAACCTTAAATGTCATCGAAACAATAAAGGCGTGTATTTAACACGCCTTTTGTTTTTTAATTAACGATAACGATCGAGGAATTTGTAATAGAGTACGCCGATCTTGGTGGCTAAGTTTTTAAGATATTTTCCACCGTAAAACGAAGGGACTTTCAACCCTTCAAAAATTCTCAAACGTTCGTCATTACCTAAAATTGCTTCTGCAATAATGCGTCCTGCAAATCCAGTGAGAGCGACACCGTGTCCAGAATAACCTTGTGCAAAGTAAATATGCGGTGAAATACGACCAAAATGCGGGCTTGCGTTCATTGTCATATCAATTGGCCCTGCCCAGCCATAGTCAATTTTGACATTTTCTAACTGTGGGAAAACATGCAACATATTGCCACGCATAATTTGCACCATATCTTTTTCTGAGCTTGAGTCACTACCAAATAACAAACGGTTATCCGCACTCAAACGATAATAATCGAGCAAAATATTGTTATCACAAACAGACATGCCATTATTGATAACCGAATCCGCTGTAGCTTGATCTAAGGGTTCAGTCGCAATAATAAAGCTCTCGACTGGTAAGATTTTACGATTAATACCGTGATGAATAGATTTAGGTAGCGCATCAATATAAGCATTGGTGGCTAAAATAACATCTTGAGAAATGACCGCACTTTTATCGGTTTTGACTTCAATGCTGCCTGATTTTTCCACTAAATCCACAACAGGCGATTGTTCATAAATCTGCACGCCTAAATCCAAGCAAGCTTTTGCTAAGCCTAAGCAATAGTTAAGTGGGTGTAAGTGGCCTGAATTGCTATCGTATAAACCCCCCACATAAATATCACTGCCTAAATGTTGTTTAAGTTTGGCTTTATCCCAAAGTTGCATCTTGTCATAGCCAAAAGTCGCATGGCTGGCTTTTTCCATTTCAATGAGATCGTCCATACGACGTTCATTTAACGCCAATGTGGCATAGCCTTTTTTCCAATCACATTGAATGCCATATTTCGCAATGCGTTCATCAATAATATCAATGGCTTCTAGCGACATATCCCAAAGTTTTTTCGCTTTATCAAAGCCCACTTGAGCAATATATTCATCAATGCCTTCTTCAAAACCATTGATAGCTTGACCGCCACTTCTGCCGGATGCGCCAAATCCTACTCTTGCGCCTTCTAATACAATGACTTTCTTGCCTTTTTCTGCTAATTCAAGGGCAGCTGATAAACCGAAGAAACCCGCACCAATAACACAAACATCCGATTCTTCTTGCTGAGTGAGAGGCGGCAATTCGAAGGTTTGGTTTCGACTGTCGAAATAATAAGATTTGATATGTTCTTGATGAGCGAATTCGAGCATGATTGATGCCTAATTAATTAACATAAAATTGAAATTGAGGGAATCTTACCCTGATGGGAAAATATGTCAAACCTTTTGCTAAAAAGGTGCTATACTCCCCCAAGTTTATACAAGTAAACGATTACTTAAGGTTTATTTTGATTGTCCTGAGGAGGTCAATAAATTGAAAAAAAATGCTGTTCAATACATTAAATCACTTTGTCTTTCTGCTGTTGCATTTGTAGCAACCTCTGCAGCATTCGCTGCTGAAAAACTTTATGTTTACAACTGGACTGACTATGTGCCATCTAATTTGGTTGCGGAATTTACCAAAGAAACCGGCATTGAAGTGATTTATTCGACATTTGAAAGTAATGAAGAAATGTATGCTAAATTGAAGCTGACCTCTAGTACAGGTAGTGGCTATGATTTAGTTTTCCCATCAAGCTATTACGTCAATAAAATGGCGAAAGAAAATATGTTACAAGAGCTTGATCACAGCAAATTAAGTAATTTTAAACAAATTCCAGCAAATTTATTAAACAAGGAATTTGACCCAAATAACAAATATTCTTTACCTTACGTTTATGGCTTAACCGGTATCGGCGTGAATGCGGATGATATTGACCCAAGCAAAATTACAAGCTGGGCTGACTTATGGAATCCAGAATTTAAAGGCAAAGTGTTATTAACCAGTGATGCGAGAGAAGTGTTCCATATTGCATTACTTTTAGATGGAAAATCACCGAACACTAAGAATGAAGAAGATATTAAAGCGGCTTATGAGCGTTTAGTGAAATTGTTACCAAATGTGGTGACTTTTAACTCTGACTCGCCAGAAGTTCCGTTTGTTCAAGGTGAAGCCTCTATTGGTATGTTATGGAATGGTTCGGCTTATTTAGCCCACAAAGAAAATCCAAGTATCCAATTTGTGTATCCAAAAGAAGGCGCGATTTTCTGGATGGATAACTACGCGATACCAAAAGGTGCGAACAATGTTGAAGGAGCTTATAAATTTATCGACTTCTTACTTCGCCCAGAAAATGCGAAATTAGTGGTGGAGAAAATGGGCTTCTCTATGCCAAATGAAGGCGTGAAAGCGTTACTTTCACCAGAAATGGCAAATAACCCAACCTTGTTCCCATCTGCTGAAAACATTGAAAAAGGCATTATGCAAGGTGATGTTGGTGAAGCAGTGGATATTTACGAAAAATATTGGAATAAATTAAAAACCAATTAATCAAATATTGATGAAAAGTGCGGTGAATTTGACCGCACTTTTTCTTTGTAAAGGATGACAAATGAGTTTTCTTGAGCGACTTTTTCACGCAATCTTGTTTGAAACCACGGTTGTGTTGCTTTCCGTTTTCGCTTTGTATTTTTTTACAGAAGAAAGTGTTTCTATTCTTTTTGGGTCCATGGTACTGGTTTCCTTAACTGCCATGCTATGGAACCTCGTTTTTAATTATTTTCTTGATAAAGTTTTTACGGGGCCGCGAGAAAAGCGAGGCGTCATATTTCGTACTTTACATGCCATTTCATTTGAAGGTGGTTTGCTTATTTTCACTGTGCCGATCATTGCTTACTTTTTAAAAGTGGATTGGATTACAGCTTTTATGATGGATTTCAGTTTAACGGTGATGGTGACAGTTTACACCTTTATTTTTAATTGGGTGTATGATCACGCACGATTGCTATTTATTAAGCGAGAATAATGCAATAGGTAAGAGAATAAATAAAAAAAGTGCGGTCAAAATCTAAGATGTTTTTGACCGCACTTTGATTTTTTAGGGCATGAAAAGATGCCCTTTTATTTCTTAAAGTTTTTCTACTAACTCAATGGCTGCACCGATGTAGGTAGCAGGTGTGAGTTGTTGTAAACGTGCTTTTTCATCTGCAGGGATATCCAGTTTCTCGATGAATTCACGCATCGCTTTTTCATCAACACGTTTACCGCGGGTGAGTTCTTTTAATTTTTCGTATGGTTTTTCAATACCATAGCGACGCATCACCGTTTGAATTGGCTCTGCTAAAACTTCCCAGTTTTGGTTGAGTTCATCACGGAGATGTTGTTCGTTCACTTCTAATTTGCTGATACCTTTACGCGTTGCAGCATACGCAATTAAACAATAACCTAAACCCACACCTAAGTTACGTAATACAGTAGAGTCGGTTAAGTCACGTTGCCAGCGAGAAATTGGTAATTTTTGACCAAGGTGAGTCATCACAGCATTGGCTAAACCTAAGTTACCTTCTGAGTTTTCGAAGTCGATAGGATTTACTTTATGCGGCATGGTGGATGAACCAATTTCACCCGCGATAGTGCGTTGTTTAAAGTGATTTAATGCAATGTAGCCCCATAAATCACGGTCGAAGTCGATGATGATGGTATTAAAACGTACCACGGCATCAAAGTATTCCGCAATGTAATCGTGAGGTTCAATTTGCGTGGTGTATGGGTTCCAATCTAAACCTAATGAGGTGACAAACTCTTCGCTAAATTTGTGCCAGTTGATATTTGGATAGGCAGATAAATGTGCATTGTAGTTACCCACAGCACCATTAATTTTCCCCAAGATTTCATTTTGTTGGAGTTGTTTGAATTGGCGTTTTAAGCGGTAAACTACGTTTGCCATTTCTTTACCCACAGTACTTGGTGAGGCAGGTTGGCCGTGTGTACGAGAAAGTAATGGGATGGTTTTGTATTCGTTCGCTAAACGGGTGATTTCATCAATCAGTTTTTGCCATTCAGGTAAGAGGACTTCTTCACGTGCTGTTTTTAACATTAAAGCGTGAGAAAGGTTGTTAATGTCTTCAGAGGTACAAGCAAAGTGAATAAATTCAGAGACTTTGGCTAATTCTGGTAAAGCTTCACTTTTTTCTTTTAAGAAATATTCAACCGCTTTGACGTCATGATTCGTGGTGCGCTCAATTTCTTTGATACGTTCAGCATCTTGAAGACTGAATTCTTCCACAATTTTATTAAGGTAATCGTTTGCTTCTTTAGACAAAGAAGAAACTTCTTGGATTTCAGCGGTCGCCGCCAATTTTTGTAACCAACGTACTTCCACGGTGACACGGAATTTGAGCAAGCCAAATTCACTGAAAATACCACGCAATGCGGTGGCTTTATCTTGATAACGACCGTCAATCGGGGAAAGAGCGGTTAATGCGGAAAGTTGCATAAGAGTTCTCCAAGGATTAATTTAAAGTTGAGTAGAGTTGTCGTGCCGCTTGCACTAATTTTTTTCGATGAAATAACAGTTGCCATTTGCTACCGCCGACTTGGCGCCACAAGACGGCAGAGCGAATGCCGGCAAGTAAACACGCACGAATTTTGTCTTGCACATTTTGTTGCTGTAAATGATATGCCGAACCAATAATATGAATGCGTTTGCCTAAAGGACTAATTGTATCGACATAAATATTTGCCATGATTGAAAACATCTCATCATCAAATTGATTGTCGTGATAAGAAAGTTGTTCTGGTAAACGGGCAATTCGGCGGCCAAGTTCTTGTTTGATTTCAGGTTGCTTGTTTAATTTACTCTCTAACGCTAACAAGCTGCCCCAATAATTCAACAAATTTTTGTCGTTTAATTGAGTGAGTTGCTCGATAAGTGTGTTTAATCCCACTTTAAGATGTTGAACATCTCCGCCAAATATGGCTAATGTATCTTCAGGTTGAGTGATGAGAAGAGAATGAATGGTGGTTTGGAATGCATCTTGATGATCAACTTCGCCTTTTTGTGCTAATTGACTGATTAATAAGACAGATTGACAAACACCGGCAAGTGCCAGAGCCATATCATTATAATTTTTCATTGGGACTATAGATTGTAAGCTGTAGAAATTTTGGGCGTAATATAGCATTTTTACACATTGTTTTGAACTCAATCATTAAAAAACGCCCTATCTTTTGTTATCATAGCGCCAATTCAGTTTACAGAATGAAAGGATAACCAATGACAAAACCAATTGTATTCAGTGGCGTGCAGCCTTCCGGCGAATTAACTATCGGGAATTATTTAGGTGCACTTCGCAACTGGGTGAAAATGCAAGAAGATTATGAGTGTATTTTCTGCGTGGTGGATTTACACGCCATCACGGTACGTCAAGATCCTGCAGCACTTCGCAAAGCAACGCTTGATGTACTTGCCCTTTACTTGGCTTGTGGTATTGATCCGAATAAAAGCACGATCTTCGTGCAATCTCATGTACCAGAACATACTCAATTAAGCTGGGTATTAAACTGCTACACCTATTTTGGTGAAATGAGCCGTATGACTCAATTTAAAGATAAATCAGCACGTTATGCCGAAAATATTAACGTGGGTTTATTTGATTACCCGGTTTTAATGGCAGCAGATATCTTACTTTACCAAGCGAAAAGCGTGCCGGTAGGGGATGACCAAAAACAACATTTAGAAATCACTCGCGATATTGCCGCTCGTTTTAATGCTCTTTATGGTGATATTTTCACGATTCCTGAAATTTTCTTAGGCAAAGCCGGTGCGCGTATTATGTCTTTACAAGATCCTGATAAAAAAATGTCAAAATCAGATGATAACCGTAATAACGTGGTGACCTTGCTTGAAGATCCAAAATCGGTGGCGAAAAAAATTAAACGTGCGGTAACAGATTCTGATGAACCACCTGTTGTACGTTATGACGTAAAAAACAAAGCGGGTGTGTCTAACTTATTAGATATCCTTTCTGCAGTAACCGATAAATCTGTGGCAGAACTTGAAAAAGAATTTGAAGGCAAAATGTACGGCCACTTAAAAACAGCCGTTGCAGATGAAGTGTCAAACTTACTTGCTGGTTTACAAGAACGTTTCTATCAATATCGTAATGATGAAGCACTTTTAGACGAGATTTTACGTCAAGGTGCGGAAAAAGCCCGCGCAAGAGCAAAAGTAACCCTTGATAAAGTGTACGAAGCCGTCGGCTTTGTTGCAGCAAAATAATTTTAAACTTAATAAGCCGTGTTTTATCACGGCTTTTTTAGATAAGGAGAAAAAGATGGCCATTCAAACTGAAAAACCAATTGAATGTGTAGGTTGTAATACTTTCGATATGAAATCATTGTTTGATAACAGTGATTGTAGTTTACCTATCGAACAGTTTTACGCGACTCGTCAAGATGCAGAAGGCGCATTTCACGTTAAAAGCACGTGATGTAGAAAGTGAACCTTGTCAAATTCAGTCTGAAATTCAACAGGTTGAAGAGGGATATGTACTTAAAGCGGTTTTCACATTCTGCTGCCAAGCGGAATTAGTGATTTTCCAAATGAAGCTTGTGTAAGTGATGACTTACTCTAGAAAACAGCGTTTTTTGTGACCGCACTTTCTGATATTTATGTTCCCCTGCATCGTATTATTCCTTTTTCTAATGTAGAAGGGCAGGGGAATCGCACCAGTATTTTCTTACAAGGCTGTAAGCTAAACTGCCTTTATTGCCATAATCCAGAAACTATTCCTCGTTATACGGAAGGGGCTAATCAAGTCAGTTTGCAGTATTTGTATGAGCAAGTAATGGATGCAGTACCTTTCATTCGTGGTGTGACGGTTTCAGGCGGGGAGCCCACCATTCATCATAAAAAGCTCGTTCCATTGTTTCAAAAGCTACGTGAGGAAGGACTAACTTGCTATTTAGATAGCAGTGGTTTCTTTGAATTTGAAGCAATTCGTCCTTTAATTGATGTGACAGACAAATTTCTCTTTGACCTGAAAGGAGAAGGACTTGGCTTACAAAGTTTGTGCTTTGATAGACAAAATCGCCAAGGCATTGTCCCTCAAAATATCATTCCTACTCATCAACATATCAAGCAAGAAAATTTAGATCGCAATTTGAAGAATTTGGCGCAATTATTACCATTAAATAAAGTGGAAGAAGTGCGGTTAGTTTATGTGGCGAATTTTTTTGATGCAGAAAAGTTGGTGGAAAAAGTCGCTTCCTTATTGAAAGATTATCCGGATGTTTTGTTCAAAATTATCCGAATGCACACAAAAGGTGCACGAGACGCTGAAGGGCTCAGCCCTTATGTCCCAACTGTTGAGCAGACCCAAGAACTTGAAAACTATGCGAAATTTTGTGGTCTGACCAAAATTGTGACCATTTTATAAGCAAACATATCGAAAAGTAGCAAAAATATTCCGACTTTTTACCGAAAAACAAGTAGAATAGGACAATTTTATTCACTTACTTATCTAACCAACCTAGGGGAAAAAAATGGGTATTTTAGGTAGCATTTTAGGCATTGTCGTATTACTGGTCATTGCCGTATTATTTTCAAATAATCGTAAGGCGATTAATTTACGTACTGTATTAGGGGCTTTGGCGATCCAAATCGGATTTGCGGCCCTTATTTTGTATGTGCCGTTTGGTCGAGATGCATTACAAGCGACGGCAAATGGTGTATCAAATGTTATCGCCTATGGTAATGAAGGGATTAACTTCGTCTTTGGTGGATTATCGGATCCTTCAAATGCCGGCTTTATCTTTGCGGTGAAAGTGTTACCAATCATCGTCTTTTTCTCTGGTTTAATTTCTGTGCTTTATTACTTAGGCATTATGCAAGTTGTCATCAAAGTGATTGGTGGTGCATTGCAAGCCGCATTAGGCACATCTAAAGCAGAATCAATGTCTGCAGCAGCGAATATCTTCGTTGGTCAAACTGAATCACCTTTAGTGTTTCGCCCTTACATTAAAAATATGACCCAATCTGAATTGTTCGCTATTATGGCGGGTGGTACAGCTTCTATCGCAGGTTCAGTGATGGCGGGTTATGCAGGAATGGGTGTCCCGTTGACTTACTTAATCGCAGCCTCTTTCATGGCTGCACCAGCAGGTTTATTATTTGCGAAAATTTTATTCCCGCAAACTGAACAATTTACCGATAAACAACCTGAAACGGATGATAGCGAAAAACCGACTAACGTGCTTGAAGCAATGGCAGGTGGTGCGAGTGCCGGTATGCAATTAGCGTTAAACGTAGGTGCGATGTTACTCGCTTTCGTGGGTTTAATTGCTTTAATTAACGGTATTTTAGGCGGCGTAGGCGGCTGGTTCGGTTACGGTGATTTAACGTTACAATCAATCTTTGGTTGGATCTTCAAACCATTAGCTTACTTAATCGGTGTATCTTGGGATGAATCTGCAATTGCGGGTCAAATGATTGGTATGAAGTTAGCGGTGAACGAATTCGTGGGTTACTTAGAGTTTGCGAAATACTTACAACCAGATACAGCGGTGGTATTAAGTGAAAAAACCAAAGCCATCATTACTTTCGCATTATGTGGTTTCGCTAACTTCAGCTCTATCGCAATCTTAATCGGCGGTATTGGTGGTATGGCACCAAATCGTCGTGGTGATGTGGCTCGCTTAGGGTTAAAAGCAGTTGTCGCAGGTACATTAGCTAACTTAATGAGTGCAACTATCGCAGGTTTATTCATCGAGTTAAGCGGCGTAGCAATGTAATTAAAATGTGGTGAATTTTGACCGCACTTTATCTCTCAACACCACGAATCGTTCGTGGTGTTGTATTTTAAAGCAGGCGAAAACGTTTGCTTAAATGATTTTTTATTTATCAACAAGAGGAAAAAACAATGACTCCACATATTAATGCTCCTGAAGGCGCATTTGCAGATGTTGTATTAATGCCAGGTGATCCGCTTCGTGCAAAATATATTGCTGAAACATTCTTAGAAGATGCGAAAGAAGTGACTAACGTTCGCAATATGTTGGGTTATACCGGTACTTATAAAGGTCGTCGTATCTCTGTTATGGGGCACGGTATGGGTATCCCATCTTGCTCAATTTATGCGAAAGAATTAATTACTGAATACGGTGTGAAGAAAATCATCCGTGTTGGTTCTTGTGGTGCTGTACGTATGGATGTTAAAGTACGTGATGTCATCATCGGTCTTGGTGCATGTACTGATTCAAAAGTAAACCGTATCCGTTTTAAAGATAACGATTTTGCTGCAATTGCTGATTTTGATATGACACAAGCAGCGGTTCAAGCAGCGAAAGAAAAAGGTAAGCAAGTTCGCGTAGGGAATCTCTTCTCTGCAGACTTATTCTATACGCCAGATTTCGAAATGTTTGATGTGATGGAAAAATACGGCATCTTAGGCGTAGAAATGGAAGCGGCTGGTATCTATGGCGTAGCAGCAGAATATGGTGCAAAAGCACTTTGTATCTGTACCGTTTCAGACCATATTCGTACACACGAGCAAACCACGGCAGAAGAACGTCAATTAACCTTCAATGATATGATTGAAATTGCGTTAGAATCCGTATTAATTGGCGATAAAGCATAATTTACCCGATTGATAGAATAAAAAGAGCGGTCAATTCTGACCGCTCTTTTGTTTTTTATGCTTGCTATTTTTCATACCAAATTCGATTCACATAAAGCACCACTTTTCCAGAGGGTGTTTCCACATGGATTTCATCATCAACGCCTTTCCCGATTAAAGCACGTGCGACGGGAGAATCAATGGAGATCCAGTTTTTAGCGGGATCGAATTCATCGCAGCCGACAAGGCGATATTGCTTCACTTCACCTTCTTCATCTTCTAGCTCAACCCACGCACCAAAAAACACTTTACCTTCTTGTTTCGGGTGGTAATCCACTATTTGTAACACTTCTAAGCGTTTGGAAAGGAAACGCACACGGCGATCAATTTCACGTAAACGACGTTTACCGTAAATATATTCTGCGTTTTCACTGCGGTCACCAAGCGCGGCAGCATCCGAAACCGCTTGGGTAACTTTGGGACGTTCTTCTTTCCACAAAAATTTAAGTTCTTGGTCAAGCGCAAGCCAGCCTTGACGGGTAATGTAATTTGATTTTGCCATAATAAAAATAAAAGAAATTTTTTTGAATTATATTTGAGCCTGTTGTCTAAAACCAGTATTCTATTCCCGTT
>OAUX01000468.1_pt1 | contig 17901 bp, 20 predicted proteins | sample 1501311 | NCBI WGS metagenome assembly OAUX01 (sample SAMEA2580066, study PRJEB22360) | human gut metagenome | reverse complement strand
CGCACCTCAGCCACGCGATGTTCGCCGTCTGGCTGGCGCTTCTGCCGCGGATGGTGCGTTCGGTTTACAGCATGGTGCATGACGAACTGGAAAAAGAGTACGTTATCGCCGCCCGCCTTGACGGAGCCTCGACGCTAAATATTTTATGGTTCGCGGTGCTGCCGAACATTACCTCTGGCCTGGTCACTGAGATCACCCGCGCGCTGTCGATGGCGATCCTCGATATCGCCGCGCTGGGCTTCCTCGACCTCGGCGCGCAGCTTCCTTCTCCCGAATGGGGAGCGATGCTCGGCGACGCGCTGGAGCTGATTTACGTGGCGCCGTGGACGGTGATGCTGCCGGGCGCGGCAATCATGATAAGCGTCCTGCTGGTTAATCTGCTGGGCGACGGGATCCGCCGCGCCATCATCGCCGGGGTGGAATAATGCCGTTACTCGACATCCGAAATTTAACTATTGAGTTCAAGACCAGCGAAGGCTGGGTAAAAGCCGTCGATCGCGTCAGCCTGACTCTCGCCGAGGGGGAAATACGCGGCCTCGTCGGGGAGTCCGGCTCGGGTAAAAGCCTTATAGCTAAAGCGATTTGCGGCGTCACCAAGGACAACTGGCGGGTGACCGCCGACCGCATGCGCTTCGATGATATCGATCTGCTGCGTCTGTCGGTGCGCGAGCGGCGTAAGCTGGTAGGCCACAACGTCTCAATGATTTTTCAGGAGCCGCAATCCTGTCTCGACCCTTCCGAACGTATCGGCCAGCAGCTGACGCAGAATATCCCCGGCTGGACCTTTAAAGGACGCTGGTGGCAGCGCCTGGGCTGGCGCAAGCGGCGCGCCATCGAGCTTCTGCACCGCGTGGGGATTAAAGACCATAAAGATGCGATGCGCAGCTTCCCCTATGAGCTGACGGACGGAGAGTGCCAAAAGGTCATGATCGCCATCGCGCTGGCTAACCAGCCGCGGCTGCTGATCGCCGACGAGCCGACCAACGCCATGGAGCCGACAACGCAGGCGCAAATTATCCGCCTGCTAACGCGGTTAAACCAAAACAACAACACCACCATTTTGCTGATCAGTCACGATATGCAGATGCTCAGTAAATGGGCGGACAAAATCAACGTGATGTACTGCGGGCAGACGGTGGAAACCGCACCGAGCGAAGAGCTGGTGACGATTCCTCATCACCCCTACACCCAGGCGCTGATTCGGGCGATTCCCGATTTCGGTAGCGCCATGCCGCACAAGAGTCGGCTCAATACCCTGCCGGGGGCGATCCCACTGCTCGAACAGCTGCCCATCGGCTGCCGACTCGGGCCGCGTTGCCCTTATGCCCAGCGCGAATGTATCGAAACGCCCCGGCTGGTAGGCGCACGTAACCACCTCTATGCCTGTCATTTCCCGCTGAACATGGAGAAAGAGTGAAATGGTCGAAACATTGCTTGAAGTGCGCAATCTGAGTAAGACCTTTCGCTACCGCACCGGCTGGTTTCATCGGCAAACGGTGGAAGCGGTCAAGCCACTAAGCTTTACCCTGCGCGAGCGCCAGACCCTGGCGATTATCGGCGAGAACGGTTCCGGCAAGTCAACGCTGGCGAAAATGCTCGCCGGAATGGTCGAACCCAGCACCGGCGAACTGCTGATTGACGATCGCCCGCTGGCGTTTGGCGATTACTCTTTTCGCAGCCAGAAGATTCGCATGATCTTTCAGGATCCGTCGACCTCGCTCAATCCCCGGCAGCGCATTTCGCAAATCCTCGATTTTCCGCTGCGCCTGAATACCGACCTCGAACCCGAAGCGCGGCAGAAGCAGATTATCGAAACGTTGCGCATGGTCGGCCTGCTGCCGGACCACGTCAGCTACTACCCGCATATGCTGGCGCCGGGACAGAAACAACGTCTGGGCCTGGCGCGCGCGCTGATCCTGCGCCCGAAGGTCATCGTCTGCGATGAAGCGCTGGCGTCGCTGTATATGTCAATGCGCTCGCAGCTGATTAACCTGATGCTGGAGCTGCAGGAAAAACAGGGTATCTCCTATATTTACGTGACTCAGCATCTGGGCATGATGAAGCACATCAGCGATCAGGTGCTGGTGATGCATCAAGGGGAAGTGGTCGAACGCGGCAGTACCGCGGACGTGCTGGCCTCTCCGCTGCACGACCTGACGAAACGCCTGATTGCCGGCCATTTCGGCGAGGCGCTCACTGCCGATGCCTGGCGTAAAGACGGCAAATAATCTGAGGCGTAAACTTCGATGATTTTTCCGGTTCAATTTTCTACCCTGCCCGTGACGCCGTGGAAAAATGGCCGCGGGGAAACGCGCGAAATCGTCAGCATTGCCTCGCCGGACGCGCCGTTTCTCTGGCGCGCCAGTATCGCCACGCTGGAAAACGACGGTCCGTTCTCCCCTTTTCCCGGCGTTGACCGGGTCATCACCCTGCTTGAGGGACAGCCGCTGTGGCTACGGGGCGATGATATCGCCCAGCGCCTTGAGCTCTGGCAACCGTGGGCGTTTGCCGGCGAGTGGCCTATTGCCAGCGAAGGCATCAGCGGACGCGGTCTGGACTTCAATATTATGACCCAGCGCACGCGCGCCGCGGCGCGCGTGAACGTCGTCGCGGAAGGACAGCGGCCCGCCGCGGAGGGCATCGCATGGATTCTCCAGGGTAGCTGGCGGCTGGCTGACGCGGTTTATCAGGCCGGCTTCGGGATCTGGTGGCAGGACGAATCGCCAGGCGAGCTGTTACCGCAGTCTGCGGACGCCCGACTTTTACTGGCGGAAATCGTTCGCCGCTAGCGCCGCGTCGCCGCAATTTCAGATGGTATACTCTTGTATACACGGTAGCCAAAGCGCGATATGACGTGGCGAATGGCAGAAAAATATCGTGACACAAGGGGTCGTCAGTGGGATATAATTCCCGGCTAAATTTGAGTTATTTTGAAATGACAACGCTAACTTAATGATTGTTAAAGTAAAAATACGCAATAACGATAAGGATTAAAAGCTATGGGTTTTCTTTCCGGTAAGCGCATTCTGTTGACTGGCCTTGCCAGCAAACTGTCCATCGCCTACGGCATCGCGCAAGCCATGCACCGTGAAGGGGCTGAACTGGCGTTCACCTATCAGAACGACAAACTGAAAGGTCGTGTGGAAGAATTTGCCGCCGCGCTGGGCTCTAATATCGTCCTGCCGTGCGATGTCGCGGAAGATGAGAGCATCGAGTCTCTGTTCACCGAACTGGCAAAAGTATGGCCGAAGTTCGACGGTTTCGTTCACTCCATCGGCTTTGCGCCGGCAGACCAGTTGGACGGCGACTACGTTAACGCGGTGACCCGTGAAGGTTTCAAAATCGCTCACGATATCAGCGCCTACAGCTTTGTGGCGATGGCGAAAGCCTGCCGCGGTATGCTGAACCCGGGCTCCGCCCTGCTGACGCTCTCCTACCTGGGCGCAGAGCGCGCCATCCCGAACTACAACGTGATGGGCCTGGCGAAAGCCTCTCTTGAAGCTAACGTGCGCTACATGGCGAACGCCATGGGCCCGGAAGGCGTTCGCGTCAACGCCATCTCCGCCGGTCCGATCCGTACCCTGGCGGCATCCGGTATTAAAGATTTCCGTAAGATGCTGGCGCACTGCGAAGCGGTCACCCCGATCCGTCGCACCGTCACCACTGAAGACGTCGGCAACAGCGCAGCCTTCCTGTGCTCCGACCTGTCTGCCGGCATCTCCGGCGAAGTCGTTCACGTTGACGGCGGCTTCAGCATCGCCGCGATGAACGAGCTGGAACTGAAATAAGTTCTTCACCCTCCTCGCATCCGTGAGGAGGGTTCTTTCCCCCGCGCTTTCCTGCTGTTATTCCAATCCGCTATTTGTTAGCACGTATCAATATTTTCTCCCGCTCCAGGGTTAAGCCAGGATAGTTCCGCATAGCATGACCGCGAAACGGCGGTTTGCCACATACCGAACAAGGAACGCCCATGGAGCAACGCCGCGTTTACGGCAAAAACCACTGGTATCATGAGACCCAGTCAACAATCTGCCCGGTGGATGTATTGCCGCTCGTCCCAGAAGCCGCCCACGTCGAAGATCGTTTTCTACTCGATCTGACGCTCCCCGAAGAGCTGCTCGAGGCGCATGCGCGCTGGCTTACGCCCGCTCGGCGGCTGGCAGATGCCCTCTTCCCCACGTCAGTGACGGTTAATCGTCTGCAGACGTTTAGCGCCTACGATCGGCTGAGTACGGCGCTGACCGTCGCCCAGGTTTATGGCGTACAGCACCTGTGCAATCACTACGCCGCCCGGCTGGCGCCGCTTCCCGGTCCGGACTCCTCGCGCGAGAGCAACCGTCGCCTGGCGCAGATTACCCAGTACGCACGCCAGCTCGCGAGCTCTCCTTCGCTGATTAACGCACTCTCCCGCAGCCAGCTAGATGAAGTTGGGCTGACCAGTCGCGATATTATCCTCATCAATCAGATCATTGGCTTTATCAGCTTCCAGGCTCGCGCTATCGCCGCATTCCATGCCGCGCTGGGCTACCCGGTGCGCTGGATCCCCGGCATGCCGCAGCAGGAAGATGCTCCAGAAGCGCTTTTCGACACGAGGGGGAGTGATTGGCAGCCAGGGCTTGACGATTCCGACTTGCGCTATGCCGACGATGATCGCCAGTCTCTTTTAGCGAACTGGCAAAAACATCCGGGCCTTTTCGAACTGGCTCCGCTGCTGGCGGCCCAGGAACCTCCGCTGGCGCTACAGGAACAGCTTCTGACCCATCTCAGCGGCCAACAGCCGTTCGCCGCGCAGGTGGCGCTGATAGCCGCGCGGATTAATGGCAGCGTCAGCTGCTTTAACGCCTGGGCTTCGCGATGTCCAGATTTGGCCGATCTCACGGACGCTTTGCGCGGTAATGAATCCGGCGTCCAGGCATGGGGAGACACCCCGTCAATTGAGCGCCAGCTTTTACAATCCGTACAGCTTTTGACCCGCGCGCCCGACCGCTTCAGCGCCGCCCAGCTAACTCCCCTCACTGAATACGGGCTTTCCCGCAGCGCGGCTATCGATCTTCTCGCCTGGTGCGGGCTGTGCGGTTGGATGAATCGGCTGAAAATCGCCCTCGGCAATGTAGGTCAGGAGACGTAAATTGCTGAAACAGCGCTTGCTGCGGCAGGCATATTCGCGTAAAAATGTCAGCCGCTCTTTTAGCCACGAAAATACGAAATTATGTTTCAGGACAACCCGCTGCTAGCGCAGCTTAAACAGCAACTGCATTCCCAGACTCCGCGCGTTGAAGGGGTCGTTAAGGGGACGGAAAAAGGGTTTGGCTTCCTCGAAGTCGACTCGCAGAAAAGCTATTTCATTCCGCCGCCGCAAATGAAAAAAGTGATGCATGGCGATCGTATTATCGCCGTGGTCAATACTGAAAAAGAACGCGAAAGCGCTGAACCGGAAGAACTGGTTGAGCCGTTCCTGACGCGTTTTGTCGGCAAAGTTCATAAAAAAGACGATCGTCTTTCTATCGTTCCTGACCATCCGCTGCTGAAAGATGCCATTCCCTGCCGCGCCGCGCGCGGCGTAGAGCATGATTTTAAAGAGGGTGACTGGGCCGTTGCCGAAATGCGCCGTCATCCGCTGAAAGGCGACCGTGGTTTCTACGCTGAGCTCACCCAGTACATTACCTACGGCGACGATCATTTCGTACCATGGTGGGTCACCCTGGCGCGTCACAATCTGGAAAAAGAAGCGCCGGACGGCGTGGCGACCGAGATGCTTGATGAAGGTCTGGACCGCCGCGATTTAACGGAACTGGCTTTCGTGACCATCGATAGCGCCAGCACCGAAGATATGGACGATGCGCTGTACGTCGAGCAGAACGCTGACGGTAAACTGCACCTGACCGTCGCTATCGCCGATCCGACCGCCTGGATTGCCGAAGGCAGCAAGCTGGACAACACGGCGAAAATTCGCGCCTTTACCAACTATCTGCCTGGCTTCAACATTCCGATGCTGCCGCGCGAGCTCTCGGACGACCTCTGCTCTCTGCGCCCCAACGCGGTTCGCCCAGTGCTGGCCTGCCGCATGATCCTCGCTGATGACGGAACCATCGAAGACGATATTCAGTTCTTCGCGGCGACCATCGAGTCGAAAGCGAAGCTGGCCTACGATGATGTTTCCGACTGGCTGGAAAACAACGGCAGCTGGCAGCCGGACAGCGAGACCGTCGCCCGGCAAATTAAACTGCTGCAGGAGGTCTGCCTGCGTCGTAGCGAATGGCGTAAAAACCACGCGCTGGTGTTCAAAGACCGCCCGGATTATCGCTTTGTGTTGGGCGAAAAAGGCGAAGTGCTGGATATCGTTGCCGAACCGCGCCGCATCGCTAACCGTATCGTTGAAGAGTCAATGATCGCCGCCAACATCTGCGCCGCCCGCGTGCTGCGCGATAAGCTCGGTTTCGGCGTTTATAACGTGCATACCGGATTCGATCCGGCCAACACCGAACAGCTCGCGGCCTTACTGAAGACGCACGACGTGCACGTTGACCCGGTGGAAGTGCTGACGCTGGAAGGCTTCTGCAAGCTGCGTCGCGAGCTGGACGCGCAGCCGTCCGGTTTCCTCGACAGCCGTATTCGCCGCTTCCAGTCGTTTGCGGAAATTAGCACCGAGCCGGGCACTTCGGCCTCGGTCTTGAGGCCTATGCGACCTGGACCTCCCCGATCCGTAAGTACGGCGATATGATCAACCATCGTCTGCTGAAAGCGATTATTAAAGGGGAAGCGATCTCCCGTCCGCAGGATGATGTTGCGATACAAATGGCTGAACGCCGCCGCCTCAACCGCATGGCGGAGCGCGATGTCGGAGACTGGCTGTACGCCCGCTATCTGAATCCGCAGGCCGGTACCACTACCCGCTTTGCGGCTGAGATTATCGATGTCAGCCGCGGCGGCATGCGCATGCGCCTGGTTGATAACGGCGCGGTTGCCTTTATCCCGGCGCCGTTCCTTCACGCCGTGCGCGATGAGCTGGTGTGCAGCCAGGAAAACGGCACCGTGCAGATTAAAGGCGAAGTCGTCTACAAAGTCACGGATGTTATCGATGTGACGATTGCCGAAGTCCGTATGGAAACCCGTAGCGTGATTGCGCGTCCTGCCGCCTGATAACTGCCCTGTGCGGCTCCCTTAAACGGAGCCGCATTTTTATCCCTTCCAGCTGTTTTTCTGCGCGTTGCCTACGAATCATCGTAGATGGATTAGTTTGTGCGTTTTTTTCGCTTCTCTTTTTCATCCGTTTTTAGCATCATTGATTTTATTCATATTTGTAACCAGGATAACGCCATGTCAGATCTGAATGCCCGCCTGCTCGCCCAACGAATCGATACCGTGCTGGATATTCTGGTTGCCGGGGATTATCACTCCGCGATCCATAATCTGGAAATCCTCAAAGCTGAGCTGCAGGCGCTTTCCAGCGACGAACAGGAAAATAAACCCGGTCAGCCTAAAGCCCCGTGGGAAATTTGATAATCTCCATCGCCGCAATCGGCCACCCAGGGCCGATCGCTCGCCCAAATAGCCCTTAACTGCGAAGTTGCTATGAACGCCCGACAACAAAGTATTTTGCAAATGGTCATCGACAAAGGCCGTATGAGCGTGGCCGATCTCGCGAAGATGACCGGTGTCTCTGAAGTCACCATTCGCCAGGATTTGAATTCACTCGAGAAGCAGAGCTATCTGCGCCGTACTCACGGCTTCGCCGTTCCGCTGGATAGCGAAGATGTGGAAACCCGCATGATGACCAACTTCTCCATTAAGCGAGAGCTGGCTGCGCGGGCCGCAACGCGCGTTTCGTCCGGAGAAACGGTGTTTATCGAGAACGGGAGCTGCAACGCCCTGCTCGCCCGTACGCTTGCCGAGCGCGGCGATATCACCATCATCACCGTCAGCAGCTATATTGCGCATCTGCTGAAAGAGACGCCCGGAGAAGTGATCCTGCTGGGCGGGATTTATCAAAAGCGCAGCGAAAGTATGGTTGGCCCACTGACCCGCCAGTTTATTCAGCAGGTCCACTTCAGCAAGGCCTTTATCGGCATTGACGGCTGGCAGGCTGAAACCGGATTTACCGGACGGGATATGATGCGCGCCGACGTGGTTAACGCGGTGCTGGAAAAGGGCTGTGAGGCGATTGTGCTGAGCGACAGCTCTAAATTTAACGTGGTTCATCCCTATCCGCTCGGGCCGATAGAACGGTTTAACCGTATTATCACCGACGATAATCTCAATGATGCCGTGCGCAGCCAGCTAATCGAATGCGGTTTAGCCGTCGATATCGTTAACCACCCCTGATCCTGCCCTCACTTTGCCGGGGCTGCCCGGCATCGCTATCGTCTGAGACTTTTCTGACACCTGAATTCAGACTTTTTACCTGCCTGAAAAATTTATAGAAAGTAGAATTAATGTTAGCGATATAACAGGGAGTAACTATCACCTGCGTGATTAGAGTAACACCTGCGCAACTAAAGCTTCATGGAATAACCCCTGAGCAAGAGTAACAAGCTATGCTTAAGGGAAGTTGTATCCATGAATAGATTATTCAGGAGAAAAAAAATGATGACTTCAATGAACAAAAAAATGGCCGCGGTAGTTCTGGCCGTCACTGTTGCAATGTCTCTGAGCGCTTGTTCTAACTGGTCTAAACGCAACCCCGCTATCGGCGCAGGCGCCGGTGCGCTGGGCGGTGCGGTATTAACTGACGGTAGCACCCTGGGCACCCTGGGCGGCGCGGCAGTCGGCGGTATTATCGGCCACCAGGCGGGTAAATAATATTAACCACGAACAATAATATGAAAGTTTATATTAGCTGACGAGTACACCAGCACAAAAATGAAGGCCACGATATTTATCGTGGCCTTATTATTAATTAACCGCCTGCCAGCTTAACTTTCATGCCTTTGGCTTCCAGAAGCGATTTGAGCAAGTCACGCTTATCGCCCTGAATCTCAACCACGCCATCCTTAACCGCTCCGCCGCAGCCGCATTTCTTTTTCAGCTCGGCAGCAAGCTTCGCCAGCGCGTCGTCACTTTCATCAATACCGCTAATCAGGCATACGCCCTTACCCTTACGCCCGCTGGTCTGCCGCTGTATACGTACGATACCGTCCCCTTTCGGGCGCGCTTGCGCCGGTTTGGGTTCATCAATACGGCCGCTGTCCGTTGAATACACCAGACGGCTGTTGGAATCGTTCATCATGCCCCCGTGTTCAACGATGCGTTAATGCCGCGCAGGGTGGCGGCAGGATCGGCAGACTGCGTTACCGGACGACCAATCACCATGTAATCAACCCCCGCCGCCTGCGCCTGTTCCGGCGTCATAATGCGACGCTGGTCACCCGCATCGCTACCTTGTGGTCGAATGCCGGGCGTCACCAGCCTGAACGCCTGGCCCAGCTCTTGCCTAAAGCGAACCGCTTCCTGCGCCGAGCAGACTACGCCATCCAGTCCGCAGCGCTGGGTCAGCGCCGCCAGCTTCGCGGCGTAGTCAGCCGGAGTAAGCGTAATCCCCAGATCCTGCAGATCGCTGGCTTCCATGCTGGTTAATACCGTGACCGCAATCAGCAGCGGCGCCTCTTTTCCGAATGGCTGCAGGGCTTCACGCGCGGCGGTCATCATACGCGCGCCGCCGGAGGCATGAACGTTGACCATCCAGACGCCCAGCTCTGCCGCAGCGGCGACCGCACGCGCCGTGGTATTCGGGATATCGTGGAACTTCAGATCGAGGAAAACCTCAAAACCGCGCTGGTGCAGGTCGCGAACAAACTGCGGCCCCAGCAGGGTAAACATCTCTTTGCCCACCTTCAGGCGGCAGTCGCGCGGGTCGATACGGTCGACAAACGCCAGCGCTTTATCACGGTTATCATAATCGAGAGCAACGACGATGGGAGAGGATGTGACAACGCGGGAAGAAGATGTAGCAGTAGACGTCATGACCGGACCTTAATTGTTGATGAGCGCCGGTTCGGCGCAAAAAAGGTAAACGGGCAGCATTCTACCTGCGATAAGCCGAAAATAACAGGCTGCATTTCCCTTCCTGCCGGACGACGTGTGCGCCATAGCTGGAGGAGATGACGCAAATACCCCCAAGTATGTTGTAACTAAAGTGCGGTTTTTTTTAAAATTTACTGCCCGTCCAGTCCGCGAATGGGCTTAATCGTTGACCACGACCGGCAGGACGGACAGTGCCAGTACAGCGTATGAGCGGTAAAACCACACTTCTGGCAGCGGTAGCGCGGTTTGCTGCGGACCTGCTCGCCCACCATATGGCGCAGAACGCCCAGGCTCTCCTTCGCGCGCCCCTCTTCAGCTTCATTGATATGGTAGTCGATGAGCTTATGGAACACGCGCATCGTCGGATGGCGCTCCAGCTGGCGAGTCACGTAGTTTTGCGCGGACTCGGCACCTTCCCGCTGTTCAAGGATCTGCGCCAGCATCAGGTCCGCTGTCGCGCCGGTATTTTCCTCTGCGCAGCGGCGTAAAAAGGCTTCCCACTCGTCGATTTTACCCAACTGCTGGTAGCAGGTTTGCAGCATCTCCAGGGTTTCACCCACCAGCTCTTTATCCTGCTCAATCACCCGCTCAAGGCTCTCTACGGCTTTCGCATAGTCGCCCTTTTCCATCCAGACCCGGCCCATCATGATCGAGACGCGAGCGCTATTGCGGTCCGCGGCGGCGCCCTTCCTCAGCAGCGCCATCGCTTTGTCGAGATCGTTACCCGCCATTTGCTGCAGCGCCAGTTCACACCAGAAATTGGCGATTTCACCGCGATGCTTATCTTTGCCCAGCTTAGCCAGTCGCTGGTCGCCTGATAAATTTGCAGCAGCTGCTGCAGCGCGCTCAGGCGAAAATCCGTCTCGTCTACCAGCTGTTTAAACATCCCCTCAGCCCGGTCATAGAGCCCGGCGGCCATATAATCTCGCCCCAGCTGCTGGACGGCCAGCAGGCGCTGGTCGTAGGTTAACGAGGCGCTTTCCATTAAGCTCTGATGGATGCGAATAGCGCGGTCAACCTCACCGCGCGAGCGGAAGAGATTGCCCAGCGTAAGGTGGGCTTCGACGGTGCCGGTGTCCTCTTTCAGCATATCGAGGAACAGATCGACGGCTTTATCCTGCTGATTGCTCAGCAGGAAGTTAACCCCTGTTACGTAATCACGCGACAGACGGCTCGCATCGTCCTGTTTGGACTGTTGTGCACTTCTGCGCCCCATATACCAGCCATAGGCTGCGGCCACGGGCAAAAGCAGAAACAACAACTCCAGCATAAATGATTATTCCTTCACCGCAGGAACGCCGGCTTCGGCAGGCGTTGCGCTGGCTGGCGCGATCTGGTGCTCCAGACGTTTAATTTTACGCTCGGCGCGCGCCAGAGAGACGCGAACGCGCAGCCAGAAAAGGCCGCATATCAGCCAGCCGATAGCAAATCCGGCAGCAAAAAGCACGGCCAGCAGCGTCGAAATACGGAACTCACCCTGCGCGAGGAGATAGTTGAACGTGACCAACTGGTCATTCTGCGCGCCCAGGGTCACCGAAATGACGAAGATGGCTAACACCAGTAAGAAAATAAGAAAATATTTCACATGACTTCCCGTTCTGTGGGTTGCGCGAAAAAATCCCGCGTTCAGCCCTATAAAGTATCATTTTCGCCGCAGCGGTGAAATGGAAATGCATGACACCCGTAAAGGATATGCGGCCTGATACGGCTAATATCAACATTATTCCGGCGCTGCCGCCCTTTTTTTAATATCCTGCGCCTCTTCTCCCGGCGGCGATAGCGGCCCGCAGAACCGCTGGGCAAGCCAGGTCGCCAGGGTCACCAGCAGCCAGGAGATCAGCGTCGCGACGATCAGGTCCTGCGGCCAGTGCATGCCCAGCGCCAGGCGGCTTCCCATCACCGCCGTCGCCCACGTCAGCAGCAGCGCAATGGTGACCCAGCGACGGCGCGGCCACAGTAAGCCCACGCCGAGCAGCGCCCAGCTGGCGGCGAACATCGTATGGCCAGAAGGGAAAGCGAAGCCGGTCTCTTTTTGCCAGTGCTTACGCAAAAATTTAGGAATCTGCTGCTCTTGCGCCAGCTGTTCATGCACCAGTTTAGCGCGATCTTTGCGTTTCAACGCGTAGAATTGCGTGACCGGCACCTGCCGCGTCTGTTCCAGCCAGATAACAAAGGGACGAGGCTCCTGTACGCGGTCTTTGAGCCACGACTTCATCCCCTGCCCAACCAGTATCGCTGCGGCCAAAATGAGAAACAGCACTATCGCCGCTCGCAGACGAAAACGCAGGCACCACAGAAACCAGGCACATAAGATAACGTGCGTGATAATCCCCCAGGGTTGCGTCACCGTTTCAGTTATCCAGTACAGCAGCTTCATCGCTCCTGCCGACAGCCCCGGATGCCATTTCCAGCCGGTAATCCAAATCACAGCGGGCATGATTAATAACAGAGCCGCGCCAACGGCGGTTCGTCTGGCAATCAACAGCATCTCGTCTCCTTTTCATTGACCTCAATATCATAACGGAAAGTAGTTCGTTTGTGCGCTTTGCGCGCAGGTAACCCTACGCAATTAGGAGAACGTCGCGCCATTGTGGCAAAATAGCGGCAAACAGAAGCACAGTCAGGTGCTGATAGAATCTGGAGAATCACATGCAGCTTAAACGTGTGGCAGAAGCCAAACTGCCAACCCCATGGGGCGATTTTCTCATGGTGGGTTTTGAAGAACTGGCAACCGGACAGGATCACGTCGCGCTGGTCTTTGGCGATATTTCGGGGCAATCCCCGGTTCTGGCTCGCGTACACTCTGAGTGTTTAACGGGCGACGCCCTTTTCAGCCTGCGCTGTGATTGCGGATTTCAACTGGAAGCGGCGCTGTCGCATATTGCCGAAGAGGGACGCGGCATCCTGCTGTACCACCGTCAGGAAGGGCGCAATATCGGCCTGCTGAACAAAATCCGCGCCTACGCTTTACAGGATCAAGGCTATGACACCGTTGAAGCCAACCATCAGCTGGGCTTTGCCGCCGATGAGCGCGATTTCACGCTGTGCGCAGATATGTTTAAGCTGCTCAACGTCGACCAGGTACGCCTGCTGACCAACAACCCGAAGAAGGTCGAGATCCTCACTGAAGCGGGAATCAATATTGTGGAACGCGTGCCGCTGATTGTGGGGCGCAACCCAAAAAATGCCCACTATCTGGACACCAAGGCCGCCAAAATGGGGCACCTGCTGAGTCAGTAATGCCGTTGAAAATGAAGGGCCAGCCTGTGCTGGCCCTTTTTATATCAGACGCGACTTTACAGCATATTGCGGATCACATAGTGCAAAATACCGTCGTTCTGATAGTAGGTCAGCTCCGTCGCGGTATCGATACGGCAGCGGCAATCAATCACTTCCTGCCGACCATCCGCGCGGGTCAGCGTGACCGGCACCGTCATACCTGGCTGCAAAGCCTGCAGGTTGCTGATATCTATCCGCTCCTCGCCGTTTAGCCCCAGCGTTTTGCGCGTCACCCCCTGCGGAAACTCCAGCGGCAGGATCCCCATGCCAATCAGGTTGGAGCGGTGGATACGCTCGAAGGACTCGGCAATCACCACCCTGACGCCGAGCAGACGCGGTCCTTTAGCCGCCCAGTCGCGGCTGGAGCCGGAACCGTACTCTTTGCCTGCGATCACCGCCAGCGGCGTCCCCTCTTCTTTGTAGAGCATGGCGGCATCGTAAATAGCGATCGGCTGAGTATCCGGAAGATGACGAGTCATCCCCCCTTCCACGCCGGGGACCATTTCGTTACGAATACGAATATTGGCAAACGTCCCGCGCATCATGACTTCGTGGTTGCCGCGACGGGAGCCGTAGGAGTTAAAATCAATACGTTCGACGCCGTGATTTTGCAGATAACGGCCCGCAGGGCTATCGGCTTTAATGCTGCCCGCCGGGGAGATATGGTCGGTGGTAACCGAGTCGCCCAACATGGCGAGAATGCGCGCGCCGTGAATATCCTCTACCGGTTTAGGCTCAACGCCCATTTCATCAAAGAATGGCGACAGGCGGATGTAGGTGGAATCATTCTGCCAGTCGTAGGTATCAGAGCGATCCACTTTTATCGCCTTCCACTCGGCGGTCCCTTCAAACACTTCGGCATACTCTTTGCGGAACATCTCCGTTGATACCTGCTCAACCGCTTGCGCCACTTCGATTCCGCTCGGCCAGATATCTTTCAGATACACCGGCTGGCCGTCTTTCCCCGTGCCTAACGGCTCACGGGTCAGGTCGAGATTCATATTCCCCGCCAGGGCGTAGGCGACCACCAGCGGCGGCGAAGCCAGCCAGTTGGTTTTTACCAGCGGATGAATGCGTCCCTCAAAGTTGCGGTTCCCGGAGAGCACCGCCCCGACGGTCAGATCGCCCTGCTTGATGGCACGCTCAATCGGGTCAGGTAATGGGCCTGAGTTACCGATACAGGTGGTACAGCCATAACCGACCAGGTTAAAGCCCAGCTCATCCAGCCAGGGCGTCAGCTTTGCGTGGGCCAGATAGTCGGAAACGACCTTCGATCCGGGCGCCAGCGACGCTTTCACCCACGGCTGCGGTTTCAGACCCCGCTCAACGGCTTTTTTGGCCAGCAAGCCGGCGGCCATCAGGACGCTGGGGTTTGACGTGTTAGTACAGGAGGTGATAGCGGCAATCACCACCGCCCCGTCAGGCAGCGAATACTGCTGTCCGTTGAGCGTATAGTCGATTGGCCGTTTATCTTTCTGCGCGTGGTTGACTTCCAGCTCGGTGCTGGCGGCAAAGGCCTGGGGAACATCGCCGAGCGCTACGCGGTCCTGCGGGCGCTTCGGTCCGGCCAGGCTCGCTTCGACGGTATCCATATCCAGCGCCAGGGTGCTGGTGAATACCGGCTCATCTCCGGGCTGACGCCACATACCCTGCGCTTTCGCATAGGCTTCCACCAGCGCCACCTGCTCTTCGCTGCGCCCGGTAAGGCGCATATAGTCAAGCGTAACCGCATCAATCGGAAAGAAGCCGCAGGTCGCGCCATACTCCGGCGACATATTGGCGATCGTCGCGCGGTCCGCCAGCGGCAGCGAATCAAGGCCGTCGCCGTAGAATTCAACAAACTTACCAACGACGCCGTGTTTGCGCAGCATCTGGGTCACCGTCAGGACCAGGTCAGTCGCGGTAATGCCTTCACGAAGCTTGCCGCTCAGTTTAAAGCCGACGACGTCCGGTATTAGCTGCCCCAGCATCGCGGCCTCCGCTTCGATACCGCCGACGCCCCAGCCCAGGACGCCTAAACCGTTAATCATCGTGGTATGGGAATCGGTGCCGACCAGGGTGTCGGGAAAAGCCACCCACTCGCCGTTTTGCTGTTCGCTCCACACCGCCCGTCCAAGGTATTCGAGGTTTACCTGGTGGCAAATACCGGTACCCGGCGGTACCACGCTGAAGCGGCTAAATGCCTGCTGCCCCCAGCGCAAAAAGACGTAGCGCTCATGGTTGCGCTCCATCTCCAGTCGGACGTTCTCTTCAAAAGCATCATCGTCGCCAAAGCGGTCGACGGTGACCGAGTGGTCAATCACCAGGTCGACGGGCGAAAGCGGGTTCACTTTAGCGGTATCGCCGCCCAGGCGTTTGACCGCTTCGCGCATCGCCGCCAGGTCCACCACGGCGGGAACCCCGGTAAAGTCCTGCATCAGAACGCGCGCCGGACGGTAGGCGATCTCCCTGTCAGCATGGGCATGCTTCAGCCATCCGGCCAGGGCATGAATATCTTCGGCGGTCACGGAATCACCGTCTTGCCAGCGCAGCAGGTTTTCCAGTAGCACTTTGAGCGATTTGGGCAAGCGCGAGAGATCGCCCAGTTGTTTGGCGGCCAGCGGTAAGCTGTAGTAATGCCAGGTTTTATCTTTAACCTGTAGCGTATCCTTGCTGGCTGCTCGTAGGGTTGACGACATAGCTCCTCCTTTACCTTAGGGATAGCATCCCCTGATCCTCCTCAGGGTCATTATTAAAGATAACACATCTTTGATGTAACATTTTGATAACAACCCAAATTGCTAAAATAGGCTTAACGCATAAAGACAGGAAATTTGAATAATGAGGGCGGATATATTGAGAAGGATTGAAGAAGACAGGTGTGTATCGGCGACCGTGGCGTATTAGTACACAAGTACAAAGAAGAACTAATCGCCATTATTCTGGCGATTAGTTCAATAGCGTAAATTTATCGAGCGAGTGTAAAAAGGGAAAAATTATATCCTCCTTATTGCCGCTATTTTATCCGATGGAATATTACTCAATATTTCACCTGTCATAAAAATGACACAACCATTTTGACTGGAAGGTGCTCTAGCTTAGAAACCAAACGTTGCAGACAACCAGAGCAATGACGCTCCAGAACATCGCAAGCCCAAGGATAACGGCGCTCCAGGCCTTACTTCTCAAAACCGGATCTATCTCAGTCTTGTCACGTTCCTGTGACATCGCAAACTTCATATAATCGATATCACTAATCATTTTATCACCACCAATCGCTAAGAATTTCTAACCACAGATAAATCTTAATTATGGATTGGCTATTAATCCAGTGAATTCGCTTCCCGGAAGATATCTTTGCTCATTAATTTGATCGCGGCAGGTATATTTGCAAATGTGGTACGAGGAGTTAACGAAAATTGTGATTCAGACGAGGTTTAGATATTCATTTTCAGGTCATTATAGGTTTTGGCATCCCCGAGAGGATGCCATTATTTTTTCTGCGGTTATTTTTCCGGTAATTTAATATCTTTGAACATCGCTTCGATATCTTCATTTGAGCGCAAAGCGACGGCGGTATCGACTACATCCCGCGTCAGATGCGGCGCAAATCGTTGAATAAAATCATACATATAGCTTCGCAAGAAGGTGCTGCGCCGGAAACCTATTTTCGTGGTGCTGTGGCTGAAAATACCGTTGGCGTCGAGCTTGACCAGGTCCGGGTCGGAAACCGGATCCACCGCCATACTGGCAATCACCCCTACCCCAAGGCCCAGACGCACGTAGGTTTTAATCACATCGGCGTCGGTGGCGGTGAAAACGATGCGCGGCGTTAAGCCAGCGCGATTAAAGGCGGTATCCAGCTCGGAACGACCGGTGAAGCCGAAGGTGTAAGTCACCAACGGATACTGCGCCAGCTCCTCAATCGATACCGACTCGCGCGAGGCCAGCGGGTGCTCTGGCGTGACGACCACGGAGCGGTTCCAGTGATAGCACGGCAGCATGACCAAATCATCATAGAGATGGAGCGCTTCGGTCGCGATAGCGAAGTCGGCATTGCCTTTCGACACCGCCTCGGCGATTTGCGTTGGCGACCCCTGATGCATGTGCAAGGAGACGCGGGGGTAGCGTTCGATAAAGCCTTTAATCACGCCCGGCAACGCGTAGCGGGCCTGAGTGTGGGTAGTCGCAACGTACAGGGAGCCCTTGTCTGGCCAGGTATGCTCACCCGCCACCGACTTGATCGCATCCACCTTCGATAAGACCTCGCGAGCGATGCGTATGATCTCCTGGCCTGCGGGAGTCACCTGGGTGAGATGTTTGCCGCTGCGGGCGAAAATCTGAATGCCCAGCTCATCCTCCAGCATGCGAACCTGCTTGCTGATGCCCGGCTGTGAGGTATACAGACCTTCGGCAGTCGAGGAGACGTTCAGATTATGGTTAACAACCTCAACGATATAGCGGAGCTGCTGTAGTTTCATGGCTGATATCCGATAGCACGTAAAATAAACCCGCTTAATACATTTTACGCTCAGGTCACTTGCCGGCTGGCGGATTGCCCCGCCCAAGCCTACGACTCGCCGTGTCGGCGCCACAACGCATCCTGAAGACGATGATGTATAA
>OAUX01000464.1_pt1 | contig 18054 bp, 18 predicted proteins | sample 1501311 | NCBI WGS metagenome assembly OAUX01 (sample SAMEA2580066, study PRJEB22360) | human gut metagenome | reverse complement strand
GTAAAGTTATTATATGTCATTAGAATATCAACATCATTCCAAGCTCCACTCCCCCATATCCAAATATGCTATAATAGAAGCTATGAACACAAAGATTTTAGACCAATTAGAATTTAACAAGGTCAAGGACCAGTTCACAGAATACCTGCAGACTGAACAGGCTCAGGCAGAGTTACGTGACTTGGTGCCTATGACCAATCCAGAAAGAATTCAAAATCAATTTACAGAAATTCAAGAAATGGCTGAAATTTTCGTAGAGCACCATGGCTTTGCCATTGGTAGCTTGCGAGATATTTCTGAGCCCTTGCGTCGCTTGGAACTAGATGCTGACCTCAACATCCAGGAGCTCATTGCTATCAAGAAGGTGCTGCAAGCTTCTGCTGACCTTGGTCGCTTTTACGCTGACCTTGAAAATGTTGAGCTCGTCGCTCTTAAACGTCTTTTTGATAAGATTGAAGCCTTCCCAAGTCTACAAGGCAGTCTTCAAAGTATCAATGACGGTGGTTTTATTGAGCATTTTGCTAGCCCAGAGTTGCAAAATATCCGTCGTCAACTCAAATCTTGTGATGATGCCATTCGCCAGACCTTGCAAGACATTCTCAAGAAATCTGGCCACATGTTGGCTGAGAGTTTGATTGCTAGTCGTAACGGTCGTTCGGTGCTTCCTGTCAAAAATACCTACCGTAACCGTATTGCTGGAGTTGTGCATGACATCTCAAGCTCTGGAAACACAGTATATATCGAGCCACGTGCCGTTATCCAGCTTAACGAAGAAATTACACAATTACGTGCAGACGAACGCCACGAGATGGCCCGTATCCTGCATGAATTGTCTAATCAACTGCGCCCACAAGCTGCTGCAATTGCCAACAACGCTTGGATTTTGGGCCACATGGACTTCATTCGAGGAAAATACCTCTATCTCCATGATAAAAAAGCGGTTATTCCAAAGATTAGTGACAACCAAACACTACAACTGCTTAACGTCCGTCACCCTCTCTTGGTCAATCCTGTAGCCAACGATTTGCACTTTGATGAGGACCTTACGGCCATTGTCATCACAGGTCCCAATACTGGTGGTAAAACGGTCATGCTTAAAACGCTAGGACTAGCACAACTAATGGCTCAATCTGGTCTTCCAATTTTGGCTGATAAGGGCAGCCGTATCGCCATTTTCCAAGAGATTTTTGCGGATATCGGAGACGAACAGTCTATCGAACAGAGCTTATCAACTTTCTCTAGTCACATGACCCACATTGTCGAGATTTTGAACGCTGCCGACAGCAATAGCTTGATCTTGGTCGATGAGCTTGGGGCTGGTACCGATCCTCAGGAAGGGGCTAGCCTAGCCATGGCAATCCTAGAGCACCTCCGTTTAAGTCAGATTAAGACCATGGCTACCACCCACTATCCTGAACTTAAGGCCTATGGGATTGAGACGCAACATGTGGAAAATGCCAGCATGGAGTTTGACACAGCGACTTTAAGTCCTACCTATCGTTTTATGCAAGGGGTTCCTGGTCGTTCTAATGCCTTTGAAATTGCTCGACGCCTCGGTTTGAATGAGATTATTGTCAAGGAGGCAGAAAACCTCACGGATACTGATAGTGATGTCAACCGTATCATCGAGCAACTTGAGGCCCAAACTGTGGAAACACAAAAACGTCTGGAACACATCAAGGACGTTGAGCAAGAGAACCTTAAATTCAACCGTGCGGTTAAGAAACTCTATAATGAATTCTCCCATGAGTACGACAAGGAACTCGAAAAAGCTCAAAAAGAAATTCAGGATATGGTTGATACAGCTTTGGCTGAGAGCGATAGTATTCTCAAAAATCTCCATGATAAGAGTCAACTCAAGCCTCATGAAGTTATCGATGCCAAAGGAAAACTCAAGAAACTTGCCCCACAAGTGGACCTCTCTAAGAATAAGGTCCTTCGTAAGGCCAAGAAAGAAAAGGCTGCGCGTGCTCCTCGTGTTGGAGATGATATCATCGTTACCGCCTATGGTCAACGTGGTACTCTTACCAGTCAGACCAAAAATGGTAACTGGGAAGCTCAAGTAGGTCTCATCAAGATGACACTCAAAGCGGATGAATTCACTCTGGCTCGTGCCCAAGCTGAAGCCCAACAACCTAAGAAGAAACAGATTAACGTGGTTAAAAAAGCCAAGAAGGCATCTGGTGGTCCTCGTGCCCGTCTAGACCTTCGTGGGAAACGTTACGAAGAAGCTATGCAAGAGCTTGATGCCTTTATTGACCAAGCCCTACTTAATAACATGAGTCAGGTGGACATCATCCACGGTATTGGTACAGGTGTCATCCGTGACGCAGTGACTAAATATCTCCGCCGCCATCGCCATGTTAAAAGTTTTGAATATGCCCCACAAAGTGCCGGTGGTTCTGGATGTACCATTGCAACTCTAGGGTAAGCAAATATTTAAGAAAGACTGAGACACTATGTCCAGTCTTTTTCATACGCTCCAAATCCAGTAACAAAAAAAGGCTCCCTCAATCAAGGAAGACTTCTTTTTTCTATATCACACTGGTCCACAAGTGCTGGATGATTTGACTCACTGGAAAATAGTAATTAATCAAAAAACGTAATACCCAACTTGATGACAGGAGTGTTTGGATGTTGTTCATAGGCACAGTTGCAAGAATGTTACCTAACATGGTCACGGGAACAAGGCTCACCAATGAAGCCAAGACACCACCTACCACTTGGTAACGTCTCTGGTCAAGTCGCTCAATTCTCACAAAATGAAAGAAAATCCCAAGAAAACGCAAACCATAATAAGCCACACAGTAAATGGCGAAATAAGCGACACCAGCATAGTAGACACGGTCAAGTGAAAAAATATTCTGGTCTGTAAAGAAAGCTATGCTAGCATCCCTAGTCGGATTGGTATAAGGCACCCAAAGATTAATAGCCTCGCCTAGCGGTTGATAAAAATAAGCAGCTACACCCATGGCGATAATGACTGAAACCACATAATAGGTTTGCATAAAGAGACCACGACGGTAGCCAATGTAAAAATTCCAAGCTACAATGGCTAAGACAAGAAGCCCAATCATGCGTCGTCCCCATTGCGCTTAGCCGTTGCTTTACCTTTTAGTTGTTCGAGTTGCTTAGCTCTTAGAATCTCCAACTCTTTTTCCATATCTTCCACTTGGATTTCACGTTCTAATTGCGTTGACAATGAATTAATAGCCATTAAAATAGCGATGGTTTCATTGTCAGCCTTTTTCATCTGCTCCTTAATAATATTATATTTCTCATGAGCAACACGCTCAACTTCTTCCATGAATAGATTATCCTTGTCAGTCGTTAGCGTCAGTTTTTTCTCTCCAAAATGAAATTTGTAACGGTTTTTACTTGCCATTTGCTTATTAACTGCCTAATTAATGGTGGTCAAGATTGTCCACCGCAGCTTCTCCTTACTTATTAGTGTAGTAGATTTCCTTCTTACCGAACAAGATTTATACACTTGCCTTGGGGCGTATTTGATACTCAAATGCCAGACACTCTTTTACAATTTAGAAAAAAAGGCAAAAATCGGCATTCTCTTTTTAATCATTATATCCTAAATTTTAACTTTCGTAAATTTTAGACTTTGGACTTCCCCAGAAAAATCAATTTTCAAGATTTAGTCCCTGTAAAATATCTGCCAATTCTCCTTTTTTGTGCTAAAATAGATTTCATGGGCACAATCGTATTAAAAATGACAGCAAAGCAGATTTCAACACTTCAGAAAGACCTGGCAAGCTATGCGACTGCGACTAACAATCCCTATGCTAGTTTTTCAGCCAAGGTTGATGGTACAAGTGTTATTGCCTATACTTCAGGTAAGGTAACCTTCCAGGGTGCTAAACCAGAGGTTCTAGCTAGCCGTTTTGGCTACCAAGCCGAGCCTAAGCAGTCACCTGAAGGGCAAAATCTAGCCCTAATTGGATCAGACGAAGTGGGAAATGGCTCCTATTTTGGTGGACTAGCTGTTGTAGCTAGTCTAGTTACCCCAGCAGACCATGCTTTATTGAAGTCCTTGGGGGTCGATGATTCTAAAAATCTCAATGATAGCAAGATTCGTCAGCTTGCCCCGCTCTTGGAGGAGAAGATTCCTCACAAGGCACTACTACTTTCACCCCAGAAGTACAATGAAGTAGTAGGAGACGGCAAGGCACACAATGCTGTATCAGTCAAAGTAGCCCTCCACAATCAAGCTATTTTCCTACTGTTACAAGCAGGAGCTAAACCAGATAAGATTGTCATTGATGCTTTTACCAGTGAGAAAAATTATCAAAGATACCTTAAGAAGGAGCGCAATCGCTTTGACAATCCCATCACCTTAGAAGAGAAAGCTGAAGGCAAATACCTAGCTGTGGCGGTAAGTTCTATCATCGCTCGCAATCTCTTCCTGAAAAATCTGGATAAACTCAGCCAAGAAGTGGGCTATACCCTGCCTTCGGGAGCAGGAACCAAGTCCGATCAGGTCGCTGCCAAGCTCCTACAAGCTTATGGAGATCAGGCTCTCCAAGCAACTGCTAAATATCATTTCGCCAATACTAAAAAAGCCTACCAACGCTTAAAATAATCCTGAAAGGCCTTAACTATGCAAAACAAATGGACCAAATTATTCCTCAAATTCCTTCGTGAATGGGGAGTTTTCATCCTCTTTATCACCTTCTTCCTCTTGACCCGTCTTTTCCTCTGGCTCCCTGTCCAAGTCGACGGTCACTCAATGGATCCAACCCTAGCAGATAGACAGCGTGTTATCGTTTTGAAGCACACGTCTATTGAGCGTTTTGACATTGTCGTTGCCAAGGAAGTTGAAGAAAGTAAGACCAAACAAATTGTAAAACGTGTCATTGGGATGCCAGGTGATACCATTACCTATCAAAATGATAAACTTACCGTCAATGGCAAGGAAGTTAAAGAGAAATATCTCAAGGAATTTCAGGCTGCCTTTGCTAAGGACAAATTACAAAAAGAATATGACTACCGCGATTACTTCCAACAGTTAGCCAAGGATGCCAAGGCCTTCACAGTCAATGCTGAGGGCAATACAACCTTCACGGTCACTGTTCCAGAAGGCAAATATTTCCTACTTGGAGACAACCGTATCGTTTCTAAAGATAGCCGTGCAGTTGGTTACTTTGATGAAAGTGCTCTTGTAGGAGAAGTCAAATTCCGCTTCTGGCCACTTTGGCCACTTAATAAAATCGGTGGCGTTGAGGACAACTAATCACACTAAATAAGATAAGGTTGGGGAAACCCAGCCTTATTATGTATCTAGGAAAACACACATGCAAGAATATTATTTTTCAGGAACTATTCAACGTGTCATTTTTGAAAATGCCAGTAATTTCTTTCGTATCCTACTCTTAGAGATTGACGAAACTGACAGTGACTTTGAAGACTTTGAAATCATTGTCACGGGAACCATGGGAGATGTCATGGAGGGGGAAGATTATACCTTCTGGGGTCAGCTAACCAACCACCCAAAATACGGCGAACAGCTACAAATGACTCGCTACGAACGTTCAAAACCTTCTGCCAGTGGCCTTATCAAGTATTTCTCTAGCGACAATTTTAAGGGAATTGGTAAGAAAACAGCTGAGCGCATTGTCGATCGTTATGGAGAAGATCCTATTGACAAAATTCTCGAGGACCCGAGCAAGTTAGAACAGATTCCTAACCTTTCAAAGGTTAACCGAGAAGCCTTCGTTGCAAAGTTAAAAATCAACTATGGAACCGAGCAAATCTTGTCCAAGCTTTCCAGCTATGGACTGACACCAAAGGCTGCTTCACAAATTTTCAATCAGTACAAGGAAGAATCGCTCAGCCTTATCGAAGAACATCCCTATCTCTTAGTAGAGGAAGTTCAAGGAATCGGATTTAAAATGGCAGATCAACTGGCTGAACGTCTGGGAATTGCTAGCGATGCCCCTGAACGTCTACGAGCCGCCCTAATACATTGCCTGCTAGAGGCCTGTATGGAAGAGGGGGATACCTACATCGAAGCCAAAGCTTTGCTTGAAAGGACGATTACCCTTTTGGAGGGTGCCCGCCAGATTGAGCTTGACCCTGCCTTGGTTGCTCACCAATTAACCAACCTCATCCAAGAAGACAAGGTTCAAAATATAGAGACTAAAATCTTTGATAATACCCTATATTTTGCGGAACAGGGCATTTATACCCACCTGAGTCGTATCATGAAAGACCAGCCTGACATCAGTGCTGAAGACAAAATCCTTGCAAGCCTTGAAGAAGTGGAAGAGGACCTTGGTATTACTTATGACAAGGTTCAGAAAGATGCCATTATTAAAGCGCTACAAAGCAAGGTCTTCATCCTGACGGGTGGTCCTGGAACAGGAAAAACAACTGTCATCAACGGAATTATTAAAACCTATGCTGACCTTCATGGTTTAGATCTCAAAAAATCTGATTTACCCATTATTTTAGCAGCACCAACGGGACGGGCTGCGCGTCGGATGAAGGAACTAACCAATCTTCCTAGCGCTACTATCCATAGACATTTAGGCCTCAATAGCGAGGATGATTTCAAGACCTTAGAGGACTACCTTGATTGCGATTTGATTATTATCGACGAGTTCTCTATGGTTGATACTTGGTTGGCCAATCAACTCTTTGAGAGCATTGCGGATTCTACTCAGGTTATCATTGTGGGTGACCAAGACCAGCTACCTTCCGTAGGTCCTGGTCAGGTCTTGGCTAATCTCTTACAAATTAATGAGATTCCTAAGGTTTCGCTGACCAAAATTTTCAGGCAATCCGAAGATTCCACCATCGTTACCTTGGCTAGTCAAATGCGTCAAGGCCAACTACCTGCTGATTTCACAGAGAAAAAGGCAGATCGATCTTACTTTGAAGCCAATGCCAATCATATTCCACAGATGGTTCCTAAAATTGTCTCAGCCGCTATAAAGAGCGGGATTGCTGCTCAGGATGTGCAGATTCTAGCCCCCATGTACCGAGGACAGGCTGGTATCAACAATCTCAATACCATTATGCAGGACCTACTCAACCCCCAAGAAAAGGCCAATCAATTTGCCTTTAATGACATCTTCTTCCGTAAGAACGACAAGATTCTCCATCTGGTTAATGATACAGAACTCAATGTCTTCAATGGTGATATCGGTATCATTACCGACCTGATTCCCGGTAAATACACTGAAAGCAAGCAGGACGAAATTTACATGTCCTTTGATGGTAATGAGGTTATCTATCCTCGCAACGAATGGCATAAAATTACCCTGGCCTATGCCATGTCAATCCATAAATCCCAAGGAAGTGAGTTCCCTGTCGTTATCCTTCCCATCACACGCCAAAGTGGACGTATGCTACAGCGTAACCTCATCTACACCGCTATCACACGCGCCAAGAGTAAGCTAGTCATGTTAGGGGAAATTGCAGCCTTCGATCATGCCGTTCACAACGAAGGCGCCAAACGCAATACCTACCTCATCCAACGATTTGAACAAACTTATACACAAGCTGTGGATAAGTCTGTCGAAAAGATTGTTAAAAACGAGGCAAAAGACACCTCCAATCAAACAAAAACGAAAAAGGCTGACCCCTCAGAAACCCTTGAAAATAAAGGATTCTCAGAATATGTCAATACAGATACAACTCTTATCAACACTTATTCACAAGCTGTGGATAAGTCTGTTAACAAACCTGTGCAAATAGTAGAAAACTATCGTTTAACTGAAGACAATTGGGCCACTATTGACCCAATGATTGGGCTCAGCGAAGATGATATTGCAGCCTTTTTTAACAGCAACTAAAGAAAAAGACTTGGAAAGCGACTCACTGAGAGCAACTCCAAGTCTTTTCATTTACTAAAATACTAATCGTATCAGGGCCATAGACACAATACCGACGATCACAGCATAGAGGAGATTCTTACTCTTAAATGCTACAATTACCGTTGGCACCGTAGCCAGTATTTCCATCCACTTAAACTGCGGCAAGTAACCGATTTTCTCAGTCATGAGGCTTGAGAGAATCAGGGCAAAGAGAATAGAAACTGGCAGATAGTGCAAAAAACGAACAACAATATCTGGTAAGCCCTTGTATTTAACCAAGACAAAGGGAAGAACACGAGGAACCCAGCTGACCACAAACCCAAGTAGAATATCAATGAGAATAAACTTATTGACGGCCGTCACACATCACCCCCACACTACATCCAATCAAAGTTGCCACTAGGACTGCCAAAGATTCTGACAAGATGATACTAAAGCTCAGATAAGTCACCGCAATAGATAGTAGAATCAAGAGTAGCTTACGCACGCCTTCCCCTAACAAGGCATCAATCTGGCTACTTAACAAGCCGATAAACATAGCAATTAAGGCAAAATCCAAGCCAAAAAGCTCAGGATTAGGAATCATTGAACCAATCAAGCAACCAATTACTGATGATACAATCCAAACCAGATAACTGAAAATATTGTTCCCATGCATCCAGTTCGCAGAAATATCTTTATGATGCACATATTCTCCCAACAAGACACCATAACTTTCATCCGTAATCAGACTACCAATTCCCAGCTGATTCCAGAGGCTTGTTTTTGTAAAAATCGTCGTTGCATGTAAACTCATCAACATGTTACGCAAATTAACTAAGAAAACAGTCAAGGTTAACTCACCAAGGCTAGCTCCTGCAACTATTAATGCACACATAGCAAACTGAGCCGAGCCACCATAGACCAAGGCACACATGAGGCCAACCTCAAGGGCCGATAGACCAGAAGCCGCCGCTACAACACCAAAGGCTAGGCCAATAGCCACATATCCTAGGGCTGTGGGTACTGCGGCTTTCACACCCAAACGAAAGTCAGACACACACAATCCTTTCTAAAGGAACCTCTTACCAGACTAGTAAGAGGTTCTTCTTATTCTTCAAATCCTGCAAAAGCTAGACTTGGCTTAGCATTCAAGTCCAAATCAGAAAAATGTTTCTTGTCACATTCAATAGCTGCTGCTAAGGCAATCATGCCAGCATTATCACCACAGAGACGTAAAGGTGGGATGACTACATCTACATCTGTGATTTCTTCAGCCAAACGTTCACGTAAGCCCTGATTAGCTGCCACGCCACCAGCCACAACAAGTGTCTTGACAGAATAACGGTCCAAGGCTTTCTTGGTCTTAGCTAGGAGAATATCCAAAACAGCTGCTTGGAAGGAAGCACAAAGGTCTTCTTTGACTAGAAGGTCTCCCTTTTGCTCTGCATTGTGATGTAAATTGATAAAGGCTGACTTCAAACCTGAAAATGAAAATTCCAAGTTTTCTTCTTTAATCATAGCACGTGGAAAATCATAAACATCTTTCCCTTTATGAGCCAATTCATCAATTTCACGTCCGGCTGGATAGGTCAAGCCCATCACACGGCCGACCTTGTCATAGGCCTCACCAACTGCATCATCACGTGTCTCACCAACAATCTTGTAATTTCCCGGTTCTGACACATAAACCAACTCTGTATGTCCCCCAGACACCAAAAGTGCTAAGAGGGGATATTCTAACTCTTGAACCTCACGCGCCGCCATCAGATGCCCAGCCATATGATTAACTGGAATCAAAGGCAAACCATGAGCCCAAGCAAAGGCCTTAGCCGCTGCCATGCCAACTAAGAGTGCCCCGACCAAACCTGGACCATAGGTTACCGCTACAGCATCTAGTTGTTCAGCACTAATGCCCGCCTCTGAAAGGGCATCCTTAATACAAAGCGTCACCACTTCTACATGATGACGACTAGCCACCTCAGGGACAACACCACCAAAACGTTTATGGCTTTCCACCTGACTGGCAATAATATTACTTAAAAGTTCCTTTTCATTTTTCAAAACGGCAACTGAAGTCTCATCACATGAGCTCTCCACTGCCAAAATATATCTATCTGCCATTAGACTTCCTCTCGCCTCATGATAACCGCATCCTCTTGAGGCTCATGATAATAATTTTTTCGAATTCCTAGATTTTCAAAACCAAATTTTCTATAAAGTGCCTGAGCGACTTGATTTGAAGCCCTCACTTCAAGAAAGATTGGCTCACTACGATCTTCCAAATGCTTCATCAACTGACTAGCATAACCACGCCCTTGATAAGCTTTTAAAACGGCGATATTGGTCACCTCAAGCTCATCTACTAAATTTTGAAGAGCTAAAAAACCAACAACCTCTTCCTGATTATATACATAGAAATATTCCGTAGTATCTAAAGCCAGGTCTGCTGCCACTTGTTCTATCGTCCAAGGAGACTTGTCATAAACATCCGACAAAATCTGATAAATCAGTTGAGCTTGCTCTTGGCTACTCAATCTAGACGCGCTTGATGTAGTTGTCACAATTAGTCTCCTCATGCGTCTTGAGCCAATTCTCCTCTGCCTCAACCCGCTTCAAGTAATGTGGAACAAAAGCATCCACATCAACAGAAGGCAAATACAAACCTAAACGACCAATTAACTGAGCTGATGGAAGGCTTGACAAAACAGTTGCATTTGGAAGATTTTCCTTAATCTGATCCACAAAATTAGCCACTTCACCGACAAATGTTACCTTCCCATAAGCTTTAACCTGCTCTAAAACATCTGCAAAAGCAGCATGATGGTCAGAAACGATGGCTTGACCATTTTCATAAAAGCCAACGTAGACATTGTTACGACGGGCATCCATAATAGGAATCACAATGCCATCAGCCGTAAGGTCCGTCAGGGCCTGTAAACTTGAAACTCCCACCAAATCAATACCAAGAGCATAGGCCAAAGTCTTGGCAGTTGCGACAGCCACACGAAGCCCTGTATAGGATCCAGGACCCTGGGCAACTACTATACGTTCTAAATCAGCTGGCTGCCATCCTGCCTGAGCAACCAAAAAATCAATAGTCGGCATCAGACTAATGCTGTGGTTCTTTTTTACCGTCACAGTTGACTCTGCCACTAGGTTCTCATCTTCCAACAAAGCTACTGACAAAGCCGTGCTAGAAGTATCAAATGCTAATATTTTCATCTTTTTTCCTTGCTTCCTTTTATGCTTCTCTATTATAACACAAGTCTCTACTTCCCATAAACGAACATTTTCCAACTTTTTCCGCCATTTTCTTTATCTAGCCCCTATCTTATGGTACAATAATAGTAATTGCAAACGAATCAAGGCTACTAGCTATTACTCATAAAAGTGAATATCATAACGTCAAGTGAATCCCTGAATGATTGACTTGACCGGTTTTTTTATAGAATGGCAGAGCCTTTTGTAAAGAAAGGAAAACCATGATTTATAAAGTTTTTTACCAAGAAACTAAAGAGCGTAACCCACGCCGTGAACAGACAAAATCACTCTACTTAGATATTGATGCAGAAAATGAGCTTGCAGGCCGTATCCAAGCTCGTCAAATTATTGAAAATAACACCGCCTACAACATCGAATACATCGAGCTTCTTTCAGAAAAAGCTCTTGAATACGAAAAGGAAACAGGCGTTTTTGAAGTAACGGAGTTCTAAGACCATGACATCAAAAATCAATCTAAAACCTGAAGAAGTTGGGGTTTATGCGATTGGTGGTTTGGGAGAAATCGGTAAGAACACCTATGGTATTGAATACCAAGATGAGATTATCATCGTCGATGCAGGTATTAAATTCCCTGAGGATGATCTTCTCGGTATTGACTATGTCATCCCAGACTATTCTTACATCGTTGAAAACGTTGACCGTGTCAAGGCTCTTGTCATTACTCACGGTCACGAAGACCATATCGGTGGTATCCCCTTCCTTCTTAAACAGGCAAACATCCCAATCTACGCAGGGCCGCTTGCCCTCGCCCTCATCAAAGGAAAATTGGAAGAACACGGACTACTTCGTGACGCACAACTCTATGAAATTAATGCTAATACAGAGCTTACTTTCAAAAATCTTAGCGTAACTTTCTTCCGTACGACTCACTCTATTCCAGAGCCGCTCGGAATTGTCATCCATACACCTCAAGGTAAAGTCGTTTGTACCGGTGACTTTAAGTTCGACTTCACTCCAGTTGGTGAACCAGCAGACCTTCATCGCATGGCTGCTCTTGGTGAAGAAGGCGTCCTTTGCCTCCTCTCCGACTCAACCAATGCCGAAGTACCAACTTTCACTAATTCTGAGAAGGTGGTTGGCCAATCCATCATGAAAATCATTGAAGGCATTCATGGACGTATTATCTTCGCTTCATTTGCCTCTAACATTTTCCGTCTTCAACAAGCTGCTGAGGCCGCTGTAAAAACCGGTCGTAAGATTGTTGTCTTTGGACGCTCTATGGAAAAAGCCATTGTTAATGGTGTAGAGCTAGGTTATATCAAGGTTCCAAAAGGAACTATCATCGATCCTAGTGAGATGAAGAATTATCATGCTAGTGAGATTCTTATCATGTGTACCGGTTCTCAAGGAGAACCTATGGCAGCCCTAGCACGTATCGCTAATGGTATGCACCGACAAGTGACACTACAACCTGGTGATACTGTCATCTTCTCATCTAGCCCTATTCCAGGAAATACAACCAGCGTTAACCGTTTGATTAATACTATCCAAGAAGCTGGTGTAGATGTCATCCATGGTAAGATTAACAACATCCATACCTCTGGACACGGTGGTCAACAAGAGCAAAAACTGATGCTTCGTTTGATCAAACCAAAATTCTTTATGCCTGTTCACGGTGAATACCGTATGCAGAAAGTCCACGCAGGACTTGCAATTGACTGTGATATTCCTAAAGATAACATCTTTATCATGGAAAACGGTGATGTTCTTGCCCTAACTAAAGACTCCGCTCGTCGTGCAGGTCACTTCAATGCCCAAGACATCTATGTAGATGGTAATGGTGTCGGGGATATTGGAGCTGCAGTCCTACGTGACCGCCGAGATCTTTCAGAAGATGGGGTTGTCCTTGCCGTAGCAACTGTTGATTTCAAATCTAAAATGATTTTGGCTGGTCCAGACATCCTTAGCCGTGGTTTCATCTACATGCGTGAATCAGGCGATCTCATTCGTGAAAGCCAACGTATTCTATTTAATGCTATTCGTATCGCCCTTAAAAATAAGGACGCTAGCATACAATCCGTTAACGGAGCTATCGTCAATGCGTTACGACCATTCCTATACGAAAAAACAGAGCGTGAGCCTATCATCATCCCAATGATTCTCACTCCTGATAAATAAAAAAATATGGTAGCGACAAAGCTACCATATTTTTTCGGCTCTAATTTCACCCAGTGTACAACTCTTCTCAAGTAAAAAAGCGCCACAATGAGCGCTTCTTCTTATGAACCTGGATAAATGTAAGATACTGAACCTGGTGTTGTTGAATTTTGTGGGTCAAACCAACCACGATAGTTATCAATGTGTTGCTGATTGTTATAGTTAGATTCCAAGATTTGAATTTGTCCATCTTGACCGACTTGTGTGACATATCCAACGTGTCCATAGCCACCATCAGTCCAACATACAATTGACCCAGCAGCAGGTGTCGAACCTACAGCATAACCTTGGCTAGCAGCGCTTCCTGCCCAATCACCACCATTACCCCACCAGTTACTTGCCCATGGAGCAACTTCTTTAACACCCCATGTACATTGACCAACTGGATAACGATTCCAGGTAGCGTCTGAATCAGAAGCCGTAACCTCTGAAGAAGTTTCAGTTGCCTCTGTATCTGCTACAGTAGCAGTTGCCCCAGAAACGTCCAGAGTTTCACCAGGAACAATAGTTGACCAGATAGTCATACCGTTCTCAGCTGCTAATTGATACGGGTCTACCCCATACTGACTGGCAATTCCAAAGAACGAATCTCCATTCTGAATTGTATAAGCATCAGCCTTGGCTGTCTGTGCGACTGTAAGACCTAGTAATAATGCACTTGAAGCTGCTGCCAAAGCAGCTTTTTTTGTAGTTTTCATAATTCCCCCTGAATAAGATTAATATGGAATAAGTGTAACACTCTCATATTTTAATGCGATTAAGGAAGAGTAAAGAAATATAACAAAAATAAACAAGTCTGTTAAAAGTACGTAATTTGTCCAAGAACTTAATTAATCAAAAAGAAAACCAGAAAAACCTGGTTTTCAAAGAAATATTATTAGTAAATATCCAAATAATTATCAATTTCCCATTGTGAAACGAAGGTTGCGTAACTTGCCCATTCCATACGTTTCGCATCAAGGAAGTTTGTATAGATATGATTACCCAAAGCTTGACGAACCACTTCATCTGTTTCCAAGGCTTTAAGAGCGTTGCGAAGTGTTGATGGCAAATCAATGATACCAGCTTCTTTACGTTCTTCAGGAGACATTGAATAAATGTTTGTTTCAACTGGCTCTGGTGCTTCAATCTTGTTAATAATACCATCAAGACCTGCTTCCAAAAGAACAGCAAGTGCCAAGTATGGGTTTGCCATTGGGTCTACTGAGCGCAATTCCAAACGTGTACCCATACCACGAGAAGCAGGAACGCGGATTAATGGTGAACGGTTGCTACCTGCCCATGCAATATATACAGGAGCTTCGTAACCTGGAACCAAACGTTTATAAGAGTTAACCGTTGGGTTAATAATGGCAGTATAGTTATAGGCGTGTTTCATCAATCCACCAAGGAAGTAATAGGCATCTTGAGATAATTGCATACCACGTGGATCTTCTGGATCGAAGAAAGCATTTCCTTCATCAGTGAAGAGAGACATATTACAGTGCATACCACTACCAGCAATACCGTATTTAGGTTTCGCCATAAATGTAGCATAGAGACCATGTTTACGAGCAATTGTCTTAACAACTAGCTTAAACATTTGAATATTATCACATGCTTTCAAAACATCAGCATATTTGAAATCAATTTCATGTTGACCAACTGCTACTTCATGGTGAGAAGCTTCAACTTCAAAGCCCATTTCTGTCAAAACGTTAACAATTTCACGGCGTGTATTATCTGCAAGGTCAGTTGGAGCAAGGTCGAAATAACCACCTTTATCGTTTACTTCAAGTGTAGGATTGCCTAGTTCATCCAATTTGAAAAGGAAGAATTCTGGTTCTGGTCCAAGGTTAAATGATTTGTAACCCACTTCTTCCATGTGACGCAATGCCTTTTTCAAGTTACCACGTGGATCACCTGCAAATGGTTCTCCTGCAGAAGTATAAATATCACAAATAAGACCTGCCACTGCACCATTTTCATCGCCCCAAGGGAAAACTGTCCAAGTATCAAGATCTGGGTAAAGATACATATCAGATTCATTGATACGAACGAATCCCTCAATTGATGAACCATCAAACATTGCTTTATTTGAAAGTACCTTATCCAACTGTTCATCTGTCGCAGGAATTTCAACATTCTTCATAACTCCAAGGATATCAGAGAACATTAAACGCAAGAAAGTAACATTCTTTTCTTTGACTTCGCGACGAATATCAGCTGCTGTGATTGCCATAATAGGGGTCTCCTTTATAAAAAACCAAAAAATAAAAGTTCAAGGCGTAATTAGATACGCAAGTTACCAAATTGTTGTGACGGGGTCGTAAAACGGCCTTGCTGGAGGAGTTCATCATGCAAAATACGTCGAACATCTGCATCCGTTAAGGTCACTTGTTTCTGTTGTGCACGAACTTCACGTTCTTCGTATTCACGTTTAATCGCTGCAATATTATAACCATCATCTAAAAAATCTTTGATTTCCAACAAACGGTCCATATCATTCAGTGAGTACATACGACGATTTCCTGCTGTACGCTCAGGTTGAATCAACCCTTGATCTTCATAGTAACGAATTTGACGAGCAGTTAAATCTGTCAACTTCATAACTGTTCCAATCGGAAAAACAGCCAAGGAACGTCTCAGTTCTTTTTCTCTTGCCATGATTATCCTCCTTTCCTAACAATTATATTCTGAATATTTCTACATGTCAACCGTTTATGTTACTTTTTCTAACATAATGAGTAATTTCCGAACATTTCGTCATTTATTTACTTAAATTGTGGAGTTTTGTCATTGAAAACAGAAAAATAGAGCCCCTGAGAACTCTATTATTCTTATTTTAGGTATTTAGTCAGCCAATTATAATCATAGTTCACGAGGATAGCAATAAAAACACCACAAAAGGTCTCAAAAACCCGAGCAATAACATAAACAAAAGTATCATTAGGTGGGATAGATAAGGTAATAATTAGCAGTGCCGCAACTCCTCCAATAACACCAGAGGAATTATTGAAAGACACATTAATCACAATAGTTAACATGGTTAAAATTGGAACCAATATCAATGTCACCCAAACCGAATGATCAAACAACATATTCACAAAATAAAATAAAAGAGACAGCAGACCTCCAACCGTGTTTGCAAAAATACGTGACTTCCCAAATTGAATACTTCTATCAAAGTTTTCACGAAGGCTGAAGACAGCAGTTAAACAACCAATCTGAAGCCCTTCCCACCCTAAAGCAGAAAACAAGCCTAAAACAAGAAAGACAGCAATCCCCGTCTTCAGTGTACGCATACCAAATTTAAATTTTTTCGGTTCAAATTTCAATCCCATTCAATTATTTTAACATGATTATGAAACTTTTGGCTATTCTAAATGATTTTGATTACATATTCTTCACTAAATATTTTTAAAATGACAACGTAAAAAGAGTTGGTTACCCAACTCTTTTCATTCTAATTAGATTATTTATCAGTAAGGGCAGCCAATCCTGGAAGTTCTTTACCTTCAAGGAGTTCCATAGATGCACCACCACCAGTAGAGATCCATGAGAATTTATCTGCACGTCCAAGGTTGATTGCTGCGGCAGCTGAGTCACCACCACCGATGATTGATTTAACACCTGGTTGTTTCACAATAGCATCCATCACACCGATTGTACCAGCTTGGAAGTCAGGGTTTTCAAATACACCCATAGGACCGTTCCATACAACTGTTTTCGCACCAGTCAAGGCTTTATCGAATTCAGCAATTGATTTAGGACCGATATCAAGACCAAGGAATCCTGGATCTACTGCTTCACCTTCAGTGTCTTTCACTTCAGTGTAGTCAGCAAATGCATTAGCTTCTTTTGAGTCAACTGGCAAAATCAATTTACCATTTGATTTTTCAAGAAGAGCTTTAGCAACATCAAGTTTGTCTTCTTCTACAAGTGAGTTACCAATTTCGATACCTTGTGCTTTATAGAATGTGTAAGTCATACCACCACCGATAAGGACTTTATCAGCTTTAGCAAGAAGGTTTTCGATAACACCAATCTTGTCAGATACTTTAGATCCACCAAGGATTGCTACGAATGGACGTTCTGGAGTTTCAACTGCTTCTTTGATGTAAGCAATTTCGTTTTCAAGAAGGAAACCAGCAACAGCTTTATCAACGTTTGCTGAGATACCAACGTTAGATGCGTGAGCACGGTGAGCAGTACCGAATGCATCGTTTACGAAGATACCATCTCCAAGTGATGCCCAGTATTTACCAAGTTCAGGATCGTTTTTAGATTCTTTCTTGCCATCAACATCTTCGAAACGAGTGTTTTCAACCAAGAGAACTTGTCCATCTTCAAGAGCGTTAACAGCTGCTTCCAATTCAGCACCACGTGTAACACCTGGGATAAATTTCACTTCTTGACCCAATTTAGCAGCCAAGTCAGCAGCTACAGGAGCAAGTGATTTACCTTCTTTATCAGCTTCTTCTTTTACACGTCCAAGGTGAGAGAAGAGGATTGCACGCCCACCTTGTTCAAGGATATACTTGATTGTTGGAAGAGCAGCAGTGATACGGTTATCATTAGTGATCACACCGTCTTTTACAGGAACGTTGAAGTCAACACGAACGAGAACTTTTTTCCCTTTCAAGTCAACATCTTTAACAGTCAATTTAGCCATTTGATCAGACTCCTTAATTTTTTAATACGTTTTCATTATATCACAAAATACCTAAAAGAGATAGCAAAATCAGAAGGATTTCTAGCTTATTACTAGTACAAGTACATCTATCATATAATCAAAATAGAAAGGTAGAATAGTAATGAA
>OAUX01000463.1_pt1 | contig 18090 bp, 9 predicted proteins | sample 1501311 | NCBI WGS metagenome assembly OAUX01 (sample SAMEA2580066, study PRJEB22360) | human gut metagenome | reverse complement strand
ACGCTCACCGTTCAAACTATGGGGTCGTCAGCGGAAATTCTACAAATCAGTAAATTGCATTGTATTACTAATGAAAATAAAATGAAGAGTTACAGTATTGGCGAGCAGTTTATTGCTAATGGTTCCGACCCTCTTCTCGACGCTATCGAAACCTGGGGGCGTGATAATTCTTCTGTTTTAATTGAAGAGTTAATGATTGAAGTTATGGACTTTGTTTTGAGTAACGTCAATCAAAATGCTACGTGGATTGGACAGTATGGCATGAAAATTTTTGATAATGAGCCAGTGGCAAAACGTATCCCTGATAGCGTATTGCAGAGCGGCAGCGCCACGCATTCCTGACAAATGCCTTTGCTTTTAAAACGTAACCACTATGACATACAACAATAAGTCATAATTAAACAAAGCATTTACTTTTATAAAGTGCGTTCAAATATTTAAATATCAATAATGGAGATATTATTATGGGTTTTGCTCTGCCTAATGGCTCAACCGTTTTTGTTGGTTCCGGTCTTGGTTCTCCCGTTTCTGTGAGTACGGTTTCCAATGCTGAAGGTGCGGTATTTACCGTTGCTGAAAATCATAACCTTAAGGTTGATGATGTCGTGCTGATTTCTTCGGGCTGGGGAGTTATCGATGGTTTAGTTGCCAGAATCACGGCGCAAACAACAAATAGCGTGACCATTTCGGTAATTAACTCCAGTGACCGGAATTTTTTCCCTGCTCATGCCGGCGGCGGGAAATTACAGAAAATCACGGAGTGGACAGAGATTCCACAGATTACGGAAGTCGCGCAGTCGGGCGGTGAACAACAGTATGCACAGGTACAGTTTCTGGCAGACGATCGCCAACGTAATATTGGCACCTTTAAGGCGGCAAAAAACCAAACCTTTACGCTAGCGCATGATGCTTCTCTACCGATTTATAAGGTATTGGGCATGGCGGATCGCTACGGCCAGGTTTTACCGCTACGCATGTTTGTGCCTAATGCGAAAGAATATCGCTATTGGTCTGGCGTTCCGTCGTTTGATCCGCAACCGGTAACGGCGGTGAATAGCGTTGAAACCGTACAAGTCGCGTTTTCCATTCACTCGCGGGATATTACTTTCTACAAGTCGGAAGATTAATCGTTCTCCTTATCTGTGGAACATAAATTAAATTCAACTTGGCTCCTGCGGGAGCCTTTTTTAAGGGTACTTATGAGCGCTATCTTCAAATTACAACCTAACCCTGTTTTTAACGCTGATGTTGCTATTCCTCGTGCCGGTGAAGAAGACGGAGTGCTGAGTTTTACGTTTAAGCATCGGCCAATAAAAGAACTGGCAGAGCTAGAAGATATTGACGAAAAAGCGGTTAGTGATTTTTTACTGGAGATCGTCGACGGCTGGGCATTATCTGAACCCTGTACGCGAGAAAATATGGAATTGCTGGTAGATAATTATCCCGGAGCAGTTAAAGCAATAATGACCACCTATTATCAGGAGCTGACGGGGAATCGCGAAAAAAACTGATTGCGGTTGCCTCTGCATTCTATACGCCTGAACCATCAGCGGATGAACTGAGCGCATTCGGTCTGACAGCCGAAGATTACGACGATGTTGTTATCAACGTCTGGCCCGATATCTGGCCTGCGTTTGTGGTCTTTCGCACGGCCAGCACGCAGTGGCGCACCAGCCCGGGAGGGGTTATCGGTCTGGACTATAATGTCCTCGCATGGCTCATGAGGGTTTATGATATAGCTGATGAGGTAACCGCAATAAACGATATTCAGGTAATGGAACGGGTGGCGTTGAATATCCTGAATAAACAACAGAACTAGCCTGGGTCTTTAGCAGAAGTATGTTCTACTTATTAATCAACGTAAACCAGATAAGAGCTTGGTTTATTCTCTCAGGAGAAATTCTATGGCGAGTGATACCAATATAACACTGCGCGTAAATGCCAGCGAGCTGGAAAAAAGCAGCCAGCTTCTGGATAAATATCAACAGAAAGCAACCGTCGCCAACCGTAAAAGCGAAGAGCTGAATAAAACTTTTCGTGCCGCTACAGAGATACAGAAAAAACATACGGATAGCCTGAAGAGGCTAATGCAAACGCTACCCCTTCCTCCTGTCAGAATGGGACCCATACTTCAGGATATGGTAAAAAAGTCGGAGGATGAGGCCTTCAATATAACGACAGGCCCTAAGAGTTACTGGGATTCATTAACCGTAATGGATAGTACTCCAACTGTTTTGTCGCCAGATGGAGAGAGAGGCGTGAGTCCTGGTGAAAACAACAAGAACGGGAATAAGAGTGATTGGCTTGGGGGGTTGACGGCGGGAGCCAAAGAAGCATGGGATAAGCTTCTGGAGGATGGCACGAACGTACACGGAAAGCTGAAGGAATTAGCCAAAGACGCTTTTAGCTCCATGGGTAATGCGCTGGTGGAATATGTTACCACCGGTAAAGCGAATTTTAATGATTTCCTGATGACCTTTCTGAAAGGGACGCTGAAAATGCTTAGCCAATTATTGTTGGTAAAAGCTATGGAATCTTCTTTTAAAGCTATGTCGAATTCCGGTATTGGCTGGGTAGCATCTATCGGTAATTTATTTAGTGGTCACTCCAATGGCGGCTATACCGGAGACGGGGGTAAATATGAGCCTAGAGGGATTGTTCATGGCGGCGAATTTGTTTTTACCAAAGAGGCGACCTCGGCGATAGGGATTGGCAACCTTTACGCCATGATGCGCGGCGCTCAGGGGTATGCGGGCGGCGGCTATGTTGGCACAGCATCTATGCAGGGCCTGGTTTCTTCTGGTACAGGGCCACTTACCATTCAGACTTCAGTACTTATTCAGAATCAGGGCTCAGAACCGCAGGCGGCCGACAATAACGGCGCGCTAAATCGCGCCTGGCAGCAGACGATAGACCGTTCAGTTCGCGCTGGTGTGGCAAACGAATTGAGGCCTGGCGGCCTTATCTGGAATGCAAACCACGCACGTTAATTTTTGATTCCCGGAGAAGTTATGGCAATAGAAACCTTTACCTGGCGAACGCAAATACAAGCGGGTCTGCAGGGGGATTTTAATTTCACCGTTCGCGAGGCTCGCTTTGGTGACGGATATCAGCAGATCGTCGGCGATGGTCTGCATTTTGAAAAACAAAGCTGGCCAGTGACCCTGACCGGAGAAAAAGAAGAGATATTAGCAGTGCTTGAATTTATGCGGCGTCATGTAACGAAGTCATTTATCTGGGATACACCTGCGGGGGAATCCGGGCTTTATCGTGTTAGCGCCGACTCACTAAAAATTTCGCCATTATCGAGTCAGGTAATGACGGTAACCGCCACATTTAACCAGGCGTATGCACCATGATTACAGCTGATTATCAAAAACTCGAACCCGGGAGTGAAATACGTTTACTGGAAATTGATGGCAGCGTCTTCGGTATGGATGATGTTTTATATTTCCACGGGCACAGTATCACCCATAGCGAAGCTGAAATCCTGGCCGCTGGAGGGGATGAAACTCGTTTGCCTGCAAAATCCATTTGGTGGCAGGGTAATGAATATATGCCATGGCCTTGCATTATTGAGGGGATCGAATCCACTACCAGTGGTCGGGACGCGCAACCATCGCTGAAGGTGGCAAATATTGATGCTTCGATTACCGCTCTGTGCTTGTATTATGATGACCTGGTTCAGGCGAAAGTCACTATTCACGATACGCTGGCAAAATATCTCGATGCACGTAATTTCCCTGAAGGTAATACAAGAGCCGACCCCACGCAGGAGAAACGAAAAGTCTTCTTTATTGATGCCAAAAGTGAGGAGACCAATGAAGCGATTGAGTTCACTCTTGCCAGTCCAATGGATTTACAAGGAATAATGATCCCAACGCGTCAGCTGCATTCTATCTGTACCTGGTGTATCAGAAACAAATACCGCAGCGGCGATGGATGTGATTATATCGGCCAGCGATATTTTGATAAGAATAATACACCTGTTACCGATCCGGCTCTGGATGTTTGTAACGGCACTTTGTCGGCCTGTAAATTACGCTTTGGCGAAGACAATGAGCTGCCTTTTGGAGGTTTTCCCGGCACGTCTTTAATTCGGAGTTAACATGCGCCAGAAAGTTATCAGGGCCATTCAGGTACATGCTCAGGAGCAATATCCTCGAGAATGCTGTGGTGCTATTGCTCAAAGGGGGCGGGTGGAGCGCTATTTCCGCTGTCGTAATATTGCCGATGACCCTCACGAGCATTTTGTTCTTTCGCCGGAGGATTATGCTCAGGTAGAAGATTGGGGTACCGTGACGGGAATCGTCCATAGCCACCCTGATGCGACGACCCAGCCAAGCGAACTGGATAAGGCTCAGTGTGACGCGATGTTGTTACCCTGGCATATTTTCAGCTGGCCGGAAGGCGATTTTCGTACCCTTTATCCGCGAGGAGAATTGCCGTTGCTGGAACGTCCGTTCGTGCTTGGCCATTATGATTGCTGGGGACTGGTGATGAGCTATTTTCGCCAGCAGCATGATGTTGAGCTAACGGATTATCGTGTGGATTATCCGTGGTGGGAAGATGACTACCCTGATAACTTTTATCATGATTGTTGGTATGAATGTGGCTTTCGCGAGTTTGATGGCCCGCCGCAGTCGGGAGATATGATTATTATGCAAGTACAGGCAAATAAGTGGAATCATGCGGGTATTCTTCTTGAAGGAAATATGCTGCTGCATCACCTGTATGGTCATTTAAGCCAGCGAGTGCCATATGGAGGATACTGGCAGGAAAGAACGGTGAAAATTTTGCGCTATCATATTAATGATAATGAGTTGAGTAATGAAAAACGCTGAAAGACGTTAGGGCTTTAGATCACCAGATATTAAATGTGTTAGCAAGTGAATGTTATTCAAAATCAGAGGGCTGGACTTGTTCTCGAGTCAATTCAGTGTGCGATATTATCAAAGGCAGAAGAAATGCTAATGATTTATTCGCAATGTCTGCTGCAGATGGAGTATTTATGCAAGAATATATGGTCAGAATAGAGCTAGGCGGTATTCTCGGTAAGAAATTTGGCAAATGTCATTATCGGATGGTGGCAACAGCGTCTGAAGCGATAAGGGCATTATGCTGTACTATCAATGGATTTGAGAAATTCATGAACAACAGCAAAGCGATGGGGTTAACCTATGCTGTTTTTAAAGGGAAGAGAAATATTAGCAAGGATGATATTCCTTATCCTATCAACGATAAAGTGATCCGCATTGTTCCCGTCGTTATTGGCAGTAAAAAAGCTGGCGTATTACAGACGATATTAGGTGTTGCATTAATTGCTGTCGCTTCAATAGCCACTATGGGTGCTGGCGGTATATTTGCCGCCATTGCTGCCGGTTCTGGCTGGGGAAGCGCTGCAATGCTGGGAGGGTCATTGGTACTTGGAGGCGTTCTTCAAATGCTCTCTCCTCAGGTTCCAGGCTTAGCCAGCCAACAGTCTCCTGAAAATAAAGCTTCCTATGCTTTTGGTGGAGTAACAAATACCACCGCTCAAGGATATCCAGTGCCGTTGCTGTATGGAAAACGACTTATCGGCGGCGCAATTATTTCGGCTGGGATTTATGTAGAAGATCAGCAGTAATAACCAGCTTCTCTCATTTCTGACCACCTACGAGGTGGTTTTTTTATGGACAAAATATCTATGACACAGCACCTCATTAAAGGTCGAAAGGGCGGGAGTTCAAGCCCGCGTACCCCAACGGAACAGCCTGATGATTTACAGTCTGTAGCGAAAGCAAAAATCCTTATTGCGCTGGGCGAGGGTGAATTTGCCGGTGCGCTTACCGCAAAAGATATTTACCTTGATGGTACGCCCCTGGAAAACTCAGACGGCTCACAAAATTTTAGCGGTGTCGCCTGGGAGTTTCGCCCTGGAACGCAAGCACAGAGTTATATTCAGGGGATCCCGGGTTCAGAAAATGAAATTAACGTAGGTGTGGAAGTCTCCAGCAAAACGGCCTGGTCCCGCTCTTTTAGTAATACTCAACTTTCCGCCGTCCGCCTGCGCATAAAATGGCCGTCTTTACTTAAACAGGAGGATGATGGCGATCTGGTGGGGAATGCCGTCAGCTATGCCGTTGATTTGCAAACCGATGGTGGTAGCTGGCAGACGATGCTGGAGAGTGCGGTAAGCGGAAAGACCACTTCCGGCTATGAACGATGCCACCGCATTGATCTACCTCGGGCGACGACGGGTTGGGTTTTGCGCCTGCGCAAGGTCACGGAAGACGCAAACACCTCAAAAACTGGCGATGTCATGATGTTGCAAAGTTATGCTGAGGTGCTTGATGCAAAATTACGCTACCCCAATACGGCTCTGCTTTATGTTGAATTTGACTCACGTCAGTTTAATGGCTCTATTCCAAAAATTTCCTGCAGCCCTCGCGGGCGCGTGATCCGCGTTCCTGATAATTATGATCCGGAGACCCGACAATATTCGGGCATCTGGACCGGAGCGTTTAAATGGGCGTGGACGGATAACCCGGCCTGGATTTTTTACGATCTTATCGTCAGCGATCGGTTTGGCCTGGGGAATCGTCTCACTTCACAAAATATTGATAAATGGACGTTGTATCAGGTAGCACGATATTGCGATGAACCCGTCCCCGATGGCAAAGGCGGGGAGGGTACCGAGCCGCGCTATTTATGTAATGTCTATGTTCAGGATCGCAACAACGCCTATACGGTGTTACGCGATTTTGCGGCCATTTTCCGTGGCATGACCTGCTGGAGCGGCGATCAGGTTATCGCGCTGGCCGATATGCCTCGCGATATTGATTACACCTACACCAGGGCTAACGTCATCAATGGTCGTTTTCACTATGCCAGCAGCAGTAGCAAAACGCGCTATACCAACGCGCTCGTCTCATGGTCTGATCCAGACAATGAGTATGCTGATGCGATGGAGCCGGTTTTTGAGCAGCCGCTGGTCGCCCGCTATGGATTTAATCAGCTTGAACTCACGGCGATTGGCTGTACCCGTCAGTCGGAGGCCAACCGTAAAGGACGGTGGGGGATCCTGACCAATAATAAAGACCGCGTGGTGACTTTTTCAGTTGGACTGGATGGAAATATTCCGCAACCCGGCTATGTCATTGCGGTGGCGGATGAAATGCTGGCGGGCAAAGCCAACGGTGGCCGAACCAGTAAAGTGGATGGCCGCGTTATTACGCTCGATCGTAAAACGGAAGCGAAAGCCGGAGACCGTCTGTTGTTGAACCTGCCATCGGGCGTGACGCAAGGGCGGACCATTGAGAGCATCGATGGGCATGTTGTCACCGTCACCGCTGAATATGCTGAACGACCAGAAACGGAATGCGTATGGGCTATAGAGTCTGACTCTCTGAGAGTGCAGCAATATCGTGTTGTGAGCGTTAAAGATAATAATGATAGTACCTTTACTATTTCCGCTGCCGCTCACGATCCGGATAAATACGCCAGAATTGATACCGGCGCGATTATTGATAGTCGACCAATAAGCGTTATTCCGCCGGGGAAGCAAAGTGCGCCAGCTAATATCGTTGTTGAGTCTTATTCAGTAGTGAATCAGGGAATTAGCGTTGAAACACTGCAGGTCCACTGGGCGGCAGTAAAAAATGCCATTGCTTATGAAGCTCAGTGGCGCCGCAATGAAGGCAACTGGATAAATGTGCCTCGCAGTTCCGTTGCATCATTTGATGTCGGCGGAATTTATGCCGGCCGATACACCGTAAGGGTGCGCGCTATCAATGCCGCGGAAGTGTCGAGCGGCTGGGCGTATTCGGAAGAGAAAACGTTGACCGGCAAAACCGGCCTGCCGTCGGCGCCTGTTTCGTTGACTACAACATCCCTTCTACATGGTGTTCAACTGAACTGGGCGTTTCCGGAAGGAAGTGGCGACACGCAAAAAACCGAGCTGCAGTACAGCCCAAATCCAACCGGCAACGGTGCAATGGCGCTTTCCGACGTAACGTATCCGGGAAAGTCGTATCAGCAGATGGGCCTGCAGATTGCGTCCACGTTTTGGTACCGGGCGCGAATTGTCGATCGTCTCGGTAACGAAAGTCCGTGGACCGTCTGGGTGCAGGGGATGGCCAGCGACGATGTCGGGGAGTATTACGACAAGCTGACCGACGCGATTAAAGGTACCGAGGCCTGGCAAGAGGCCCAGCGTGATATGGAGGAGACCCACAAAACGCTGACCGACACCGCTGATGCCATCCGTGAAGAGGTCGCGCAGCAGGTTACCGATATTAATCAGAGTATCAGTGATACCGCTGGGGGGATCCGTAAACAGGTTGATGGGCAGATAGCGACAGTCAACAAGTCGATGACAGAGAATATCGACCTCGTTAATCAGACTCTCACTGACGCTATCTCGACAGCGAACAAAAGCATTAACGATGCCGTGAGCGATCTCACCGCTTCCGTCGATCAGCAGATCGCTGACGTCAATAAAACCCTGGTTGCGGGGGACACGGCGTTAAAATCTCAGCTGCAAACGGCTGAAAACAGTCTCAAACAGTCCATTGCTCAAACGAATTCAGGCTGGGATAAAGCGGTGAGACAGGAAGTTGCTGACCGCATTGCGGACGTCAACGCGAAAGCGGCGCAGTCGGCAGACCAGCTGCTGAATGAAAAAAACGAGCGGGTGGCCGCCATTGATAATCTGCAGACAATTATTCAGGATGGCGACGAGTCACTGGCCCGTCAGATCGCTGAAATCTCTGCCGGTAGTGGGCAGCAGTTTGATTCGTTCAGTATCTGGTACTTCGATAAAGACAATGAAGGGTGGACCGAGGACGATTCGGGTCAGATCCCGATGCAAATTACCGATGACGGCTGGCTGAAAGCATCGAACAGCACGGCCTCCTGTCGCTCGCCCAACGGGCAAAAAATCCCAGGTTCCTCTTATCGCACGATCATGATGCGTATTAAGCGCGTGGGAAATCCAGTGTGGAAAGGGCGATTTTACTGGATTGGGGTCGATGAGCAGGGCTGGAGTGATGCCCGCTCGGTGAATATCGCCGAGCAGGAGTTTGATGGCGATGGTATCAGCGTGGTGGCTATCTCCGATGTGAACTGGAATGCGTCCGCCACCGTTCGTCGTTTTCGTTTCGACCTGGCTCAGGGACAGAATGCTGATAACTATTTCCTGATCCATTGGATCTCTGTCGGGCGCCCGGCGCCGGCGGCAAGTACGGCGGCCCTGCGTAATGAGGAGATGGCGCGGACGCAGGCAGATGAAACGGAGGCGCTGAAGCGCTCTACGCTGGCGGCGCAGATAAGGGGAACCTCTGACAGTAACAGTCTTGCAGATCTGCGCTCCGGCCTGCTGTATCAGGAGATGAACGCGCGTATTACCGCCGACCGTGCAGAAGTCGTGGCGCGCGAATCGCTGCAGACGCAATTCAACGAGAATAAATCGTCGGTCACGGAGGAACTGAATTCCCTGTCGACCTCGCAAAGCTCACAGGCCAGCAAAATCAGCGGCCTGGAAAGTAGCTTGGGGAAAAAAGCTGAAGCAACTGCTCTGCAGTCTCTCACGCAAAAGGTCGAACAGCAGGGCACCACGTTAACCAGCCAGGGGAATTCGCTGACGTCGCTGTCTAACCGCATCGGGAAAACGGAATCGGGCGTGGCCGCAAACAGCAACGCCATCACGGGCCTGCAGTCCAGCGTCAGCCAGCAGGATAAAACGCTGACCAGCCAGGGTAGCGCGATCGCAAAGTTGCAGAATACCAGCGTCAGTAAGAAGGCTGATGCCAGCGCAGTCACCGCCTTAACCAATCGGGTGACCGGGACGGAAGGAAGCCTGGCCACGCAGTCTGGCCAACTGACAATGCTGAAAAACTCCCTGGCCGAGGGGAGCCTGGTCAGTAATGGCGGAATGAATGTTGATTTATCGTTCTGGGAAAATTCCGGTACCGGCTCGGCGTTTACTTATGATTCGGGTGAAAAAGCCCTGAAAACCACCACTGGCTCCATTCGAGTCGCCAATGTCACGCGTATCCCCGTTGAGGCCGGACTGACCCTCACCGTCTCTTTTGAGTACCGGACATCGGAAACGGTTAACAGCATCTCGTCTGACACCGTCGGTGTGATAGCGGATTTAGGCAATCCGATCGCCTGGCTATCTTCTGCATCCCCGTGGCTGAGTGGGGTAACGACCAGCTGGCAGACGAAAACCGTGGAACTGACCATTCCGGCCAGTTTTACCGGGAATTACGTTTATCTGCGATTTGCTGCCGGGGGCTGGGCACCGTCAACCAGCGCGCGTCTGTATATCCGTAAAGTGGATGTCTTTTCATCGACCGGGGTGTCAAAGAAAGCGAATGCATCGGCGGTAACAGACCTGACCAGCAGGGTCGACTCGGCGGAAGGGAAACTGGTCAGCCAGAGCCAGGCGATCGCAAAGCTACAGAATGACCTGACAATGACCAACGCCACCGTAAGTAAAAAGGCGGATCAAAGCGCCCTGACGTCACTGACCGGACGGGTGGAGAAGACGGAAAGCGGCCTGACTGCAGCGAATGGTCATATTACTTCCCTGACCAGCGCGATAGGTGCTGCAAAGGCTGCAGGGGATGATTATATTCCTAACCCGGCGCTTGAACCTTCCTACGACCGTATGGGTTATGACGTCGTTTCAGCTACTGCTGCCGGTGTTCCTGTAGATTGCCCGTTTGCGTACGTGGTTCGCCTGGCAGGTCGCGACCATGTACCTAAAATCAACAATGTTGCGGTGACACCGGGTGATGTCTTCGAGATGTCGGCGATGGTCGCTTGCGGAACTGGACAGGCGGATTTTAATCTCTATATCGCCAACGCTACTTCGGCGACAGCAGGTATCAAGGCGAGACTCTCCGGCGGGAATACTAAAGTCACCGAAGTGTGGAAACGCGTGACATGGCGCTTTACGGTGCCTGCCGATACGAATTTTATGCGTCCCTTCCTGCAGGTTAACCAGAGTTCACCCTTTGGTACGGTCTGGTATGCGGCAGACTGGCATCTGCGCAACGTTACTGCAGCGCACGGTGCGCAGAAAACCGCTGATGCGACAGCAAAAGCGGTGGACTCCCTGACGACAACAGTCTCTCAGCAGGGCGATACGCTGAGCAGTATCGGGAACCGGACCACGGTGCTGGAAAACGGTCTGTCAACAACGAATGCTAGCGTCAATAAAAAGGCGGATGCGAGCACGCTGCAGTTGTTGCTGAACACAGTCACAGAACAGGGTAAGACGCTGACCAGCCAGGGCAGCAGTCTGACGAGGCTGGATAACAGCCTGAAGGAAACTGTTGCGGCTGTTGATGCCACTAAAGCTGATGCCGATGCTTCCCGGGCGATAGTCGGTAATCTGTTAACGAATCCGTCTTTTGAACGAGGTAAAGATGGTTACAGCGGCTGGCAATCAGCGACGTCAATACTCACGGCTTCTTCGCCGCATAGTGGCACCCAAATCCTTAAAGTGGTGCCAGGCAGCAGTGCCGTCTCGTTGCTTCAGAAGATTTCGTTTACGAAAGATCGCACCTACAAAATAGGTGTTTTCACGCGTGTTTCAGGTGGAACAACAATGCCGTCAGGCACCGCTGGAAATAATAAGCTGCGTATTGGTGATTCTGACGGGCCACTGAAGGAGGTTCAGTTTAACCCCGCGACGCTGCCCACGAGTTCTGTTTGGCAGGAAATTTCGGGCACATGGAAAGCCACGAAAACCGCAGTCCTTGACGTCTCGCTCATGGTGCTGCTGGCGACGGGAGAGCAGTATTTTGATGATTTCTATCTGGTAGACGTGACTGATGAAACCAATATAGCGGTCAGCGCCACCGCCATCAGTAATTTGACAAACCGGGTCGGCAGCGCAGAAGGAAAGCTTGAGAGCCAGAGCCAGTCCATCACAAAACTGCAGAACGAACTTACCGCTGCCGACCAGAACATCGCGAAAAAGGCCGATGCTTCAGCCGTCGCTTCGTTAGGTAACCGGGTCACTGAAGCTGAAGGAAAGCTGACGAGCCAAAGTAACAGCATTACCCAGCTTGAGGCTTCACTCGATAGCGCTCGCGATACCGGTGAAAATCTGGTTGAAAACTATGATTTCAGAAACCAATTGAACGCGTGGAATCTGCAGAATGCCGGGCGCGTTGTGTGGGGAGCGTCAAGCGGGGATGGATCTGCCGGGGTGATAATCACGCATGCGGGTGACGCAAGTAATCCGGGGTTAATGTCGAATAACGCGAAATGGTTCCCGGTCAGTTCATCACGTCGGTTCCGTTTTAAGGTGCGTGCAAAATTAATCTCAGGTTCAGGTGGGATTTTATGCCGCATCTTTAATTCGAAGACCGCTGGTACTTATACCCAGACGCAGGCGGTTGTAACAAATAGGGATGCTTTTGAAACGCTGACGGTAGAGATCCCCGCTTTGCCTGGTGCCACAACAGAGGCAAGGATTGCTTTTTATGTATATCCGTCCGCAACCGTTGTGGCCGTCGACAGCATTGCTGTTTATGACGTTACCGATGAAACAGTGGGTTCGTCTAACGCCACCGCAATCAGTGATTTGACAACCCGCGTGACCAGTTCCGAGGAGGGAATGACTTCCCAGGGAGCGGCTATTACAAAGCTGCAGAATGATCTGTCCACGACCAATGCGAATGTTAATAAGAAGGCAGATGCTACTGCTTTAAACGCGTTATCTAATCGTGTAACGCAGACGGAAAAGGATATCAGCAGCCAGGCTGACAGCATTACCAGCCTGAACAGCACGATAAATATTAACGCTCGCAAAGGCTCAAACCCGTGGCTGGACGGAACGTTTGAAACTTATGACGTTAACCAGAATCTGGGTGGGTCTGCGCGAGTTATTAGCGGGGTCAGTTACTCGGGCGGCAAATGCATGCGCGTGACGCGTGCGCCGAACACAACCGGCAACAGCGACGATCTCATCGGTTCACGCCTTGCCATTCGCGACGCGGCAGTATTCAGGGTTGAATTCTGGGCGATGATGCCTTCCGGTGAAAACCCGTCAGGTGGCTGGGTCACCGTGGTCGGCCTTAACGTACAAAATGATGCGGGGGCAAACTCATGGCTGGGAGCCGCTAATGTGAGCGAGTCAGCGCTGGCCGGTCGTGACAAATGGGTTAAGTTTTCCGGGTATGCAAAAGCCACAGCGAAAGGCGCAACCCGTGCTGTTGTTTGGGTCTCTACCCGCGGGGCGAACGGCAGCAACACGCCGGGGTATAACCTGTATATCGACGACATGGTGATTACGGATGTAACCGATGCTTACAATGCGCAGGGCACGGCAGACGCGACGGCCTCTGCAGTTGATTCCTTGACGACGAAAGTCTCTCAGCAGGGGGATACCCTGACGAGTATCGGAAATCGCACCACCATGCTGGAAAGCGGGCTGAATACGACAAACGGCAACGTCAACAAAAAGGCTGATGCTACTGCTCTGCAGACGCTACAAAATACCGTGACAGAGCAGGGTAAAGCGCTGGCCAGTCAGGGCAGTAGTCTGACGCAGTTGTCTAACTCACTGAGTGATACTACAGCCAGTCTGGTAGCTGATAGTAAAATTCCCGGCAATCTGATCTCCAACGGTTCATTTGAACGAGGCCAGGAAGCTTTCACAGGATGGGGGAACGTCGGGTCCGTTATTAGCGCTCAGTCGCCCAACTACGGCAGCAAAATAGCGATGTGTGGCGTGGGCCTGGCAGGGATCTCTCAGCAGGTTCCAGTCGTCAAAGGCAACACGTACAAAATCGGCGTTTTTGCTCGCGCGCAGGGCGGTTCGGTCATGCAGGATCAGGGCAATAACAAACTGCGTATTGGTCAGTCGTCTTTGCTATACGATCGCCTGTTCAACACGGCGAACCTGCCAACCAGCTCTTCATGGGTTGAAGTGAGCGGCGTGTGGAAGGCGACGGTAGACGGGATGGTTGATGTGGCGATCTACTCCTCCCTGAAGTCTGGCGCGCAGTATTTTGACGATTTCTATTTTGTTGATGTCACGAGTGATGTGAATATTGCGGCCAATGCCGGAGCTATTAGCAGCCTGATCACGCGCGTGGCGAGCGCCGAAGGGACGCTGACCAGCCAGGGTAACAGCATCACGAATCTGGCGAACGACCTGGCCACGACGAATGGCAACGTCAGTAAGAAGGCGGATGCCACTGCGTTGACCGCGCTGAACAACCGGGTGACGAGTGCTGAAGGAAAACTGGAGAGCCAGAGCGGCAGCGTCACGTCCCTGAATAACAGTATTGCGGCCACTCAGTTGGATGCCGATGCTGCAAAAGCGATTCCGGGCAATATGCTGGCGAATAACTCATTCGAGCGCAGTTTTGACGGCTGGGTTAATTCAGGCTGGAGCATACTGGCGGCGCAGAACCCTAAGTCCGGGAAGTACATTATCCAGGCGACAAAGACATCCAGCGGCTCAACGACCTGCGATCAGAACGTAAACCTGATCGCGGGGCATACTTACCGCATTGGCGCGTGGGTACGCAAGTCGAGTGACTTTGCTGTTAGCAATGCCAGTAATACCAAAATCAGCATCCGTAATAGCTCAGGGCCGCTGAAAGATATTCCGATAACAACCAGCATCGGAACCGGCTGGACGGAGATCTTTGGGGACTATAAACCGTCCTCCGATGCTACATTGACTGTTTCTCTGCGTTCCAGCCTGTCGGCCGGTTATCTGTATGCAGATGATATATTTTGCATCGATGTCAGCGATCAAGTGGCAAATACAGCGAACTCGTCGGCGCTTACTGCCCTGAATACACAGGTCAAAATTGATGGAGAAAATATTGAGGCCAATTCCCGGGAGCTTAAAAGTCTGAAAGCTGATTTAGGGAACAAAGCGACGGCCAGTGCAGTGAGCGATCTGAAAGCCAATGTGCAGGAAATCGACGGTACATTAAAGGCTAGCGTAGGGAAGGTGGATGGCCTGGAGATAACGGTCGGAGAACTGGATGGTAAAGTTAAGACCCAGGGAGAGACGATAGCGGATTCGGAAGGCAAGATTAACTCGATGTACTCAATTAAAGTTGAGACAAAAGGTGATAAGAGAGTTGGCGCAGGGATGGTATTAGCCAGTGATGGTTCGACAAGTGACATCATTTTTAATGCTGATCGTTTCTCTATTTTTAATGCCACCAGCGAAACCGCCGTGCCGGTGATGGTTGCCGAGGGGAATGAGCTGTATATCGACAGTGCACGGATTAAAAACGGCACGATTGATATTGCAAAAATTACAGATCGACTTTCCTCCACTAATTACGTGCCCGGATGGAGTGGTTGGAGTATTACCAAGAATGGAAGTAGTGAATTCAATAACGTGGTTGTTCGCGGTGAAATACGGGCTGATACAGGTACTTTAAATAATGTCGTTATTAATGAGAGTTGTAATATCTTGGGCACCGTAAGGGCTAACAAGATTATTGGAGACGTTGGCTCGTGGGCAATCAATATTGCTCAGCACCGCTCCCGTCGAATTGCGAAGGCACAATGGGCCTGGTTCGATTTGCTTGCTGTTGATCGTCAGCCGTTTGAGCAACGAGTACAGCTTTTAGGAGCGCTTCGCCAGGACGACTCAATTAAGATTACTGGTGGAGGTAAATTAACGGCAGGCATGGAATATAGCAGTTATGAAGGCGGTTCGTTGAGTATGGGAAAATTAGGGTACTGTATTCTCATGCGGGGTACCGGTGATACTTCAGGTGGTGGCCCCATGACCTGTGCGCTCTCTATTGATGGCGTTTTATATAAGCAGGAAAATTATAGTATGGAAATTCAGTCAATGGATTTCATCGTTCCGCCAGGTACCGGCCAGACAGTCGTGCGTTATGGATACTATTTGGACAGAAACGGTGGTATGACGGGCGTAATCTTGTCACGTTTTCACGCGTTTGTTATGCGTAATTCAAATATTATTCGAGGTGTTTCAAGCGATTAAATGGCAAAACTTTACCGCAGATGGGGGATTATCCACACCTGAGATCGCCGCAGTAAGGTAAATGGATTAACTTGCATTACAAGCCGATACAGCGCCCTCACTCTGAAGATACAATGAGGGCGCTTTACGATCTGAAACTGCGGATGAATAAAAGGAGACCAAAAAAATTTGCTAATAAATGTTAATACAGCGCATAAATACGTACTTCGCCTCTCGACGCGGCGCGCTGAGCTGCCTATTATCCTTAGGCTTGTTCATTTTAAGATGTATCTGAGGGGGAGAGAAGATGCGAGCTGCGTTTTTAGTGGGATGTGCTGCGCTGTTACTGTCGGCGTGTAGTAGTCATGATGAGCCTGTTCAGCAGGCGACGGCGGCGCACGTGTCGCCCGGGATGCGCGCCGCGATGAGCAGCTCCGGCCAGGCAAACTGCGCCATGGTTGGCGGCTCGTTATCGGTAGCCCGCCAGCTTGATGGCTCCGCTATCGGCATGTGCGCCTTACCGAACGGCAAGCGCTGCAGCGAGCAGGCGCTGGCAGGCGGAAGCTGCGGTAACTATTAATTCATCAGGTCGGCGAGCTTATATACCAGCGTCTGGTCGGCGGTCGCCAGCGTCAGCTGCGTTTCCGTCAGGTCGACCTGCGCGCCTTCGCGCAGCATTTTGCTCAGCGTGGCGTCCAGCGTATTCAGCTGCGGGTCCGTGCAGAGCATGCGGGTCATCGCCAGCTCTTCAACCTTCAGCTCGCCGTCGGAAACTTTGCCCGTGCCGCTGAAGCGGTTGCACATATTGCCTGAAACATACATCTTGCCCGTAATAGGCATCTTTTCGCCGAAGCTCAGCTCCTGCGGCTTGTCCGCGGCATTCAGCGGCTGCCCGTTAACGCTGGTCAGCACAAACCGATGGTGCTGAAGCTGTTCCGCCCTGGTCGAAACCTTGCTGTTATAAACGCAGCCCGATAGCAACATTCCCACCGCCAGCAGCGCAGCATACTTGTTCATTTAATCTCCATAAATATTTATCGTATTAATAAATGAAGGGGATTGTAACTTTATCGCAGGCGATTTCTGTGAGGATTATCTGAATGTGCCCCCCGCCATGGGGGAGCACAAAAGGGAAAGGAATATCAGACCAGCGCGTTAGGGCAGGCGTCGCCAGCAGCCACCTGACGCAGATTGTCGAGGGTGGTTTGCGAAATGCTGATCAACGCTTCCGCGGTCAGAAACGCCTGGTGACCGGTAAACAGGACGTTGTGGCAGGCGGAGAGGCGACGGAACACATCGTCCTGAATCACGTCATTAGACTTGTCTTCAAAGAAAAGATCGCGTTCGTTCTCATACACGTCCATCCCCAGCGCGCCAATTTTCTGGTGCTTCAGGGCGTCGATCGCCGCCTGCGAATCGATGAGCGCGCCACGGCTGGTATTGATGATCATCACCCCGTCTTTCATTCGCTCGAACGCGGCATGGTTCAGCAAATGGTAGTTTTCATCGGTCAGCGGACAGTGCAGGGAGATAACATCGGACTCTCTGTACAGCGTTTCAAGATCGACATACTCCACGCCCATATCCAGCGCGGCGGCGCTTGGGTAAGGATCAAACGCCAGCAGGCGCATACCGAAGCCTTTAAGAATGCGCAGCGCGGCGACGCCGATTTTCCCGGTGCCGATAACGCCGGCGGTTTTGCCGTGCATGGTGAAACCGGTCAGCCCTTCCAGAGAGAAGTTAGCGTCGCGGGTACGCTGATAGGCGCGGTGAATGCGGCGGTTCAGCGACATCATCATGCCGATAGCGTGTTCAGCGACCGCTTCCGGCGAGTAGGCCGGGACGCGCACCACGCGCAGGCCCAGCTCTTTGGCGGCATCGAGGTCAACGTTGTTGAACCCGGCGCAGCGCAGCGCGATGTACTTCACGCCGTGGGCTTTCAGTTCTTCAAGTACCGGGCGGCTACCGTCATCGTTCACGAAAATGCATACCGCTTCGCAGCCGTTGGCGGTTTTGGCGGTCTTTTCGGTTAGCAGGAAATCAAAAAATTCCAGTTCAAAGCCATATGCATCATTAACATGCTGCAGATACTTCTTGTCGTACTGTTTTGTACTATACACAGC
>OAUX01000459.1_pt1 | contig 18119 bp, 21 predicted proteins | sample 1501311 | NCBI WGS metagenome assembly OAUX01 (sample SAMEA2580066, study PRJEB22360) | human gut metagenome | reverse complement strand
GCGCACGCCGGGATCTGTGCGGGGGGTACCCGGTAACGGGTATCCCTACCGCGACAGTTTTGTTTAAAGGGAAGATCAAGAGAGGTTGAGGCTATCAATTTTCATGATAGCCGTAATGCAGTGATTTAAAACTAATCCATGGCCAGCATGTATTGCATTGCTGCAAGTTGCTGAGCTCCTGTGATCTCGCCGTTTATCAGTACTGCAGACTTGATTGCCGTTGAAGCGGTTGACGTATTGTTATCTGTTTTCCTGCCGATTAGGATATTCTTTGTACCAACCACACGAGTTCCTGACATGGATGCATTCCCTGCAACATATGTCGCGGTTACAGGATTGTAGATCGCAACATATACCGCACCCTGGATAACGTGTGCAGCTATCGCGCACAGGTCACCAACAGCAACAGAAGAAGGAAAATCCACCGATGCAACCGCTGTTGTAGCGTCGTTCTGACCCACCATTCGCAATTTACCGTCCGTGGCAATTCCGAGACCAAAACCAACGCCAGTAGTTCCAGTGCCGGAAAAATCAGAAATAAAATAAGTCGCAACAGAGGGATTCGCAGGTCGTTTAATGACCGCAAGAACTTTTAATGCAACAGGAGCTTTCAGTGTTGTGTCGAGATAATTATTAACATCAACGTTAATATAACCTTGTGAGTTATCGAATGAACCATTCAGTGTCGCAGGTGCGGCATTGTTAAATGAGTTCATCGCCAGATTACTTACTGGCGTCCCGAAATAATACCCACCAAGCTTTGTTCCATCGACTGTCGGGAAATCAGAAAACCAGTTTGTGATGATAAAATCATCTAATGTTTTCATTCCAGGAATGACCTGAAGCGCGCCATCAATAAAAATTGAAGAGATAGGCATAATTACTCCTGATAGAATTCATTTTTAAATTTTCTGGCAAAAATATATGCGCCAAGATTACTCAGATGAAGAGCGTCCGCCCATGCTCCGCCAGAGTTATCATAGGTTTTTGGAAATAACTGATAGAGGCTAACCATATTAATGTTATTATCCCCGGCCAGTTTCCGCATGGCCTCGTCGTACTCTGACAGTGCCGGTGCTCCCGTTGCATTACACCGTGCAGGTGAAACCAGGCAAATACAAATACCTGGAGTGGCAGACTTATATTTGTCGATAATAACCTGTATCCCATTTGTATACTCTGGAATCCCGGCGCTTTTCCGAAAATCATTAGTACCAAGGATGATAAACAACAGGTCAATATCAAGTCCAGAAACAATGGGAGTAATCCAGTCCTGCCAGTGAAGATAATCACTAGCCATAGCTCCACCATTCCCCATGCGGGATACTGTTATACCGGATGATTTCGCGCTATTTTTACCATACATCCCCAGTATAGAAACAACTCCAGAGCCTGAACTGGTTATAACCACTGTATGTGAAGTAGCAGAAAGACCGGTGATGTCATATTTTTTCGCCACCCCGCTATTTGTTCCTGCAATGCTGACTGGCGCCCCACCATCAATGGTGATAGTAAAATTGCCTGAGCCATCATAATAAAATAATGACAGGTCCGTGGCAGTAACATTCGACCAGGTCAGGGTCCCTACCGTATTGTTATTCCAGTATGCGTTCCCGTCTGGTCCGGAACCGTACTGAGGTGGTGCGTTGTTGTTTTCATTGTCTCCATCATATTTGGTAAAGTTACTTACCACCAAAGTAATGCCGGCCATCACACCGTCAGTCCTGTTTGAACAACTGATCCAGCCAGGGTCTTTGTATGCCCCGCCAAGAATATTTATCACTGACTGAGGAATGGTGTTCTTCTCAGTCCATGAATCCCCTGTAAATGCGATGTTAAGGCTTGCTGAAACACCATTGGCAATGCGGCCGCGCTTAAAATTGAACTTATACTGATCCCCTTCAATGAAAGATTCCGTTTTGTTAGTGCCAACCAGCTCGGTAATCAAGGCCTGAAGGTTAGGGCCGATCCCTGCCACATCAAACCGGGACTTATCAAACCATGCTGCAACATTTTCATTCTGATCAAACCACGCCGGGAAAAATGATGGGCTGAAATCTAGTTGACGCAAATAATATTGCGCCCATGCATTTGGGATGCTCTGCACAACTGCGCGCAACACAGGGCCAAGGTCAGCCGCATCAAATCGCGAATTATCAAACCAGGCAGGAACATTTTTCATTTGATCATGCGCCAAAGGGAAAAAATTAGGCTTAAAGTCTCCTGATGGTAATTTCTGACTTATCTTGTCATCTATCGTTACTGTAGACGGCATATGCCGACCGGTTGCCTCCAGCGTACCGCCGTTGTTGGCGTACTCGTCAGCCAGCGCGCTTCCATCCGGACTACGCACGTATGTCGTAGAACCTTCAGGTATGTTCTCGATATCAGCCTGAGCATCAGCTAACGTCATATACTGGCGACTGAGCGGGATTAGATTCTGCCGCGTTTCTTCAACTACTTTGTCCCCTTCCGCCTTAATTCCGTCTACGGTGTAGTGCTCACCGCCCAGGCGATCGGTGTATTTCAGATCAGTACTGGTGACAACCTTATCCAGCATGGCGCCGGCATAAACTGCGTCCCGGATATCTGTGCTAGGCACGTCATTGTCGGTCGGGGTTGGTAGTGGTATTTGTGCCATTGTGCATGTCGCCCTATATAAATGGCGCACGAAGCCATCAGAAGTGAATCTGATGGTGTGCGCGAAGGTTGTTATTACTGCTGTGTGTTACGGATAAATCGAGTCTGAATACTCAGTGAGTGAGAGGGTTTGAGTATCGTCACCGTTGGGTTTGGCGCTATCGACGCGCCATATTGTGGAGTTCAGTTCCGAGTCGGTAGCGATGAAATACCGGCTGGGGTTTTGCACATTTACGCGGTCATAAATGTTGAGGTCGAAGGTATCGGCTGCGGCCTGGAATGCCTTGGCCTTGCCGCTTACCGGATAGGCTCGCCAGCGTCCCCGGTAATTTCCTAGGCTGTCGGTCATAACCACCCACATATCGCCGAAAGAAAAGTCGATACGCTCTGAAGTAGAAAACACATCCCCGTTACGAGCGGTGATATATCCGTTCTGCTGCTTGTTGTCGTACATATCCGGGCACTGCACTACCGCACCGCGGATAACCTGTGTCGATTCCAGGACTTTAACTGTCATACCGACGCGCGAGAGCAGAATGCTGCGCGCTTCCAGCCACGCCCGGTCCTCCGCCTGCGTTTTATTACGACAGCCATCAAGGCTGATCTGCAGCGCGTTGATGGTCGCGTCCTCAACCTCAATTATCCCGCTCTGGTCAATCTGCAGGTAGATGTACGCTTTTTTATTGGTGAGCGGGTCGACATAGTCCAACGTGACGCCGTCATAGCCGCCGGGCAGCGACATAGTCCATGTGACTTTATACTCGTCCCAGAACATGTTTGAGCGCGCAAAAACCGCATCCGGGTTCGCCGCTTTTTCATCACGCCAGAACGTCAGCACATCGCCGATATTGTTCCCGTCGACTCTGGCCACATTGCAGATGGTTTTGATTCGCTCGCCAAGGGAAAGTTTTTCATCCGAGAAGGTGTAATCGAAGTAACTCAGTTCCGGAACGGTTATCGAGTCAGCAATGGCGTACAGAGTCGCGACATCGATGCTCGAAATGTCCTGCTTACCGATGACTATCCACTCGTGCAGAGCTGCATCAGCAAACGAACGGCTCGGCCGCAGTGTATAGTCAATCTGACCGGTTGCGCGGTCATAACTGATGGTATGGCGCTGGGCGAGCATATTGTATTTCTGCTCGCGGTTGCTGTTGCTGTTATTGCTCCCCTTGATAGTCACCCGGGCGATTGTGTCATCCGGGTAAACAACACCGGTACGCGTGTTGACCGCGTGAATTGCCATCAGAGTGACGACGTTTCCGTCGTTGCTGTTATCCAGACGCTCAATCGTCACCGCGTAACGCCCGGCGCCGGCGGCCGGAGTGTATTTGTGTGAGGTGCGGAAATACCGCGTTGTTACTTGAAAGTCGTTATCGAAGAAGTAATCGTACTGCTCGGACGTTCCGGGTATTTGGTTGTTGCTGTCGTCAACCTTCCAGAACCTGATCCGGTACCGTGACGTGCCGGCAGTTGCTCCCAACTGAACCATGACGTGCACCCAAACCTGCGATGACTCAATCGGAGATACCGACGGGCCAATAACCAGTGGCGTCTGGTCATTCAGAGTGAACAGCGTCAGGTTGATGGTTGCGTCAGCCGGCAGCGTGGTGATCTCCCCGGCCATATCGCCAAGATAAAACGTCGTATATGACAGAGTATCTGTACCGATGAAGCTTTCCGAATAAACAATGTTTCCGCTGCCGGTCACATTACGGGTTACCGGGCTGCTGCCGGCATTCCAGGTGGCATTGATAACGAACGTCACCGGGTGCGGAACGGCCAGCGCGGCGAAGTATGTGAAGTTGTCATCGTTAGAGAGCACCGTCGCTTTGAGCTGATTGCTCTCAATCACCATTGCCGTCGGCGCTGAAGTCGTCGCAGTCTGCGCCGGAAAATCCTCGCTCTCGTTCAGGCCGGGGACTTCTTCGTTATCAACATCATCAAACTGGTACCCGACATCGATACTCCCGATCGTCATGCCCGGGTCAAATATCTGGTAACTGGCTCCTGCAAGGCCGCCGAGATTCGATTCTGAGTAGCGAACCGACGAGATGGTGTATTTGCCGTAGCCGACCTCAAACCACTCAGTGATGTATTTGTTGTTGTCGATAAACTCAAACAGCGCCTGCTGAATCAGGTCCGGAAAGACGCGGCACTGACCGTAAATATTCGGACGCCCCTTGTAGAGCCGCGCCCGGTTAGTTTGCCCTGTTGCGTCGTTGTTCGGAGACTCGCCGGTTGAAATAGAGGGTGATGATGCAGTCTGTTGCCCTGTGATTCCCGCCAGCACCTTCTTGGTGAACCGGATCGGGTTCAAGTGCTCAATAGGGTTAAGCAACGTCTTAATCAGGCCACCTCCCTGTGGCTGGTCAAATATCGCAATGACGTCGCCAGCGCGCAGCCGATAGCCCAGATCGAAGTCATCCGCCAGCTTGCGACCATTAAGCTTAACCACGACGTCATTATGCAGCCTCAGCGAGTCGAGAAGCGTTATGAGAGTCGTACCGGCTTCAGTGGTCCCGCGCTGCTTAGGTGCGCCAGGAAGGCGCTGAAGCTCATATCGAACCATGCACCAGATACTCCACTTTGTTATAGATTTTCTGAAGAATGACGGCACTGTCCGTGCGGACAAAACCGAACTCGCCGCGGGAGTGCAGGCACTTCCCCGGATTAATCATCACGCCGACGTGCGCCGGCTGATTGCCGTAATAGAACACCGCAAGGCAGCCGGAAACCGGCACCGGAACCCGGCGCCAGTGTTCGAGTTCTTCTTCGTAGCAGGTGATGAAATCTGAGCCAGACTCGTAGCCGGCGACGTGGTGAAGCTCAAGGCCGAGAACGTGCCGGTAATACAGCACCACCAGGCCCCAGCAATCCACCTCATCAAAGGTGCAGGCACGGTTAGCCCATGGCTTGCCGTTAACAAGCCCGATAAAGTCGCTCTGGTTCATACGTTAATCAGTCCGGGATAGTCTTTCGTGGTGTAAATGAGAGGGTTCGCCAGCGTCAGCGGGTTAGTTTTCCCGACATTAACGGTGACGTTACTGCCATCAGCGCCGACGTCCTTCACAAAGAGTGACCAGGTCTTAAGCGGATCAGAATCACCGATCGCATTCCATTGCCGGTATACGCAGGTAATGGGGGTCATGCGCCCCGCCCCTGTCCAGCTCTTCAACGTATTCCTGACCTCTTCCGCACCCTGGTCAAAGGTGATCGCCATCGAGATAATTGCCGAGCCATCCTGTTTCGGCTCGATGATGCTGAAGGCCGCCGGCTGGTAAAGGTTCCCGCCAAACGACGCTTCACGAAACAGCTTATTGACCACCCGGTAGTAGCCGAACGCCGGGTGATAGAACTCAATGGTCTGTTTGATGTCGCTCGCCGGCCTGCGCTCTTTCCACTCTCTTAACGTTGGCATCAGTCGGCCCTCGGCATAACGGACGTCACCAGATAATCCAGCCAGTAGCCGTAGTTTTCTTGCGCCTCGACAATCCAGTCGTCGTAATCCTCGGTGATGTCCTCGATACCGTTACAGATGACACTGGCTGTCCAGGTGACGATATTGCCGTTCTTGCTGGTCTGCACTGGCATGCTGATAAAGTGCAGCGTCTGCAGCTGCACGCCCTGAGCATCACCGAGATCGATCGGCATCTGGAACCAGTTACGCCCGCGGTCGCAGTACGTCGGTGAGCGTAGCCACGACTTAAACCGCTCGGCCTGCTGCAATGTAAAAATCCACTGAAGCGACCAGGTTGATTTCAGGTCAGTGGTTAGCGGCGTGACAATGACGGGCCCGACCGCCGGCGTCGTCGTCTGCCAGGCCGTATCCTGCGTCATGTTCTGGTCTGCGCGCTGAGGAAGCGGCAGCATATCCGGGTATGAAACTGTTGCCACGTTTCCTCCGGGCATAAAAAAAGCCGCGGCTGCGGCACTGATCGAATATCAGGATGTTGCTAAATGTGTACCACTGTTACTGTGTGTTTTTCACACAGAGAAAGGATGGGTATATGTCAGAGAAATTCAGAGTCAAACTCTCCTGCCCTGATTGCGGCAGTGAGCAATTCATATTTAGCGCCGAACCGCACACCATAGACAATGTCGAGTCCTGTGCTTCCTGCGGAAGGGCTATCAGCAAAAACGATGTCTTTCGCTACAGCAAAGAGTTCCTGGTTGATACGCTCAGAGACAGGTTGAAGGGAACCAAATTTAAGCTCAAGTAAGGAGATTAGGCTATCAAGTTGCGATTGAGCCTCGCTGGTGTCGACCGATATGGATGCCAGCAATTTTTTATCTTCCATTTGTCTACTCCATTAAAAAACCCGCCGAAGCGGGTTGGTTTTAGTAATCGCCGTTTGCCTGCCGGCGGAGACCGTAGGTGGACTCCATCTGACTGGACATTGGGCCACCGGTTTCCATGTCGGTAATGAACGTTTCGATCAGCAGTTCGCTTCCATTCTGGCTGCTGCGCGTGTCGACGCTTACCCCGCTGGCATAGTTGTAGACGTTATTGGTCACCTGCAGTGCCCCGCCTCCGCCAGAACCGCGCAAATCCTTATTGCTGATGACAGAGCCGTTATCGCCGGGGATCATGTACTGGCTGCCATTACTGGCCTTGTAGATTTCAGGCATGCCACCTTCGCCTACCTGGTACATTGAGCCGGCGGATACCGGGCCGCCATTTTTCCTGCCGCCAGCAAGCGTCTTCGACAACGCGAACGCTCCGACAAGCGCAGCTCCCCCGATGATAGCTGCGGCACCAAACGACCCTACAGAAGCGACCAGCGCGGCTGGCAGCCAGGCGGCCATAGTTGTACCAGCAGACGCCGTGCTAGCCGCGGTAGTAGTCGCCAAGGAGCCAACCTGCGCCGCGGTTACTGCAGCGATTCCAGCTTCTTGAGCCGCGGTTCCCATAATCGCAGACTTGGCTTGTTGGATACCCATCTGCACGAACGTATTGATAACGTCATTCAGAATGGTATTTCCGATTGAGCGGAGTGCGTCGTTTGCCGACATACTGCCAGTTATCACGCCAGTTAATGCATTGGAAGCCTGACTACCAAATGCATCTACCGCAGCGCCAAGAGCCTGATAACCTACACTCTGCTGCGTAAACAATGCCCATTGAGCATTTGTACGCTCCTGCTCATACTGAGTGTCAGCGGCTTTTTTCAGTGCCAAGGCCTGAGTGTGATCGATAACCCCTTGCTGCTCGAACTGCTGAATCAGCGCCAGTTCCTGCGCGTGCTGGTTGGCCAACTGCTGCACCGGGTCAACTTCTGCAAGTGCCTGCTGGGTGGGGTTAACCACCTGCTGCGAGCGTATTTTGGCAAGGTTGGCCTGATGCTGCTGCTCCATCTGCTCAGTGGCTGCGTTGTACTCCTGCAGATCAATCTTCCCGGCGTTCAGCGCCGCTTTCAGGTTCTGCATGGATTCAGCGTAGGATTTATTCTCAGCCTGTTCCGGAATGGCATTAAGCGCCTCTGTTACCCCCTTCGCCGCTGCGGCTGCATCCCAGGCGGCTGCTGCGTATTTTCCTGCCTCCTGGATTTGAGCCTGAGTAGCTGATTTACCGAGAGACTGCTGCGCTCGCAATATCGTCTGCTCACGGCTCAATTCCTGAGTTGAGCCTGCTGCCAGTTCAGATTGCTGCTTCAGGTTGGCAAGTTTTTGGGCTACTGACTCCTGTTGAGTGGCTAACTTTTTAGCTTCGGATGCTGATTCCTTGGTGGCCTTCTTGTTGTTTTGCTGCGCCTGTAGAGCATCAAACTCAGCTGCTGCTCTATCCCTGGCAAGATTAACGTCTGCCTCCGAGCCGCCAAGATTTCTGATGTCCTGCTCAGCCCTTAATTGCGCTCGCTTCCTGTCATTAAGCTCACTCTGAAGCGTTACCTGATCCTGCAGTTTATCCAGATACGCCTGAACATCTTTCGGGCGCTCAACCAAGAGGCTGCTGGAGTTGAATTTGTCTTTTGCCTTGGCGGCAAAATTAATCATATCCCCCAATCTACCCATCATTCCGGCAGCTATGCCCGCTTCCTGCCCGTCCCTGCGAAGCAAATCGATACCCTGCTTCATCGTTCCGTTTAGCGTGGCGCGGCCAATGTTAATGGCGTTTTGGGTCTGACTCAGTCTGTTCTGGGCCTTCTCCAGCTCAAGGGTAGCTATAGCTAGGTTATCCTGTGCGCCACTAAGCGCCTCGGCAGCCTGCCGCCCTCTCGTTGTATTCGTACCCCAGTTTGCAATTTCTCGCTGCTGTCGCTGGACAGCAGATGTCGCGTCATTGAATTCCTTTTGTGCGTCTGATACCGCGTCACTTAATTCAGGCAGGCTTTGGCTTAGCTTTCCTATCGTTGCCGCGAGCTCTGTATGCGACATCGTCTGGAATTTTGAGCTCAGATCGTTAACGCTATCTGCAAGGGCATTAGCGTCATTCCTGGCCTCTTTTGCGCGCTGTGAAAAGTAAAGGATTGCACTAGCAGCAAGCATTGCCGCTCCGGCAGGCCCACCAATTAACCCGAGAGCCCTGCTAGCCAGGCTGGCACCAGATGAGAGAGCCATTTGAGCAGCCCTGTTTGCCGCCAGTGCTCGATTATAATTATCAACCGCACCGGCAGCCGCAACCCTGGCAACGGACAAGCGCTGTTCAGCTGCCGCAGCGTTGGTTTCGCTGATAGCAGTAAGCCGCATCATTTCTGCGAGCCTTATCTCATCTAAGGCCCGTTCTTTTGCGACCGCTGCAGCCCTGAGGTCTGCCGCTGCTTTATTCGCGGCAGCCTGAGCTGCTAATGATTCTTCTGCTGAAAGCGTGCGTGATGCGGCAGCTGCTTTGATTTTAGCCGCAGTGGCCATAGTTATGGCGCCTACATACCGACTCCCAAGAATAGCCGCGACACCAGTCAGTAAAGCGCTCAATCCGCCGATATTTTCACTGATAGTAACGACTGCATCACTGAAAATTGCCGCGCCAGTTTTAACCGTAGAATTCTCGCCGAAGAACTTAGTGATGTTATTGCCGGCAACCTGAAGAGCCTGACTGATCGTAGTGGTTGTATTGGCAAATTCAGCACCGATTACAGTACCCTGAGACAGAAGGCCATTCACTACTACGTCTGTCGTGAGCTTGCCCTGCGCTGCCATGTTGCGCATTTGTCCGATGCTGACTCCCATTGAGTCAGCGAGCGCAACAATCAGTCGGTTACCCTGCTCGTTTACGGAGTTGAATTCTTCACCACGTAACGCGCCTGAGGCCAAGCCCTGTGATAGCTGAATAATGGCATTTTCAGCCTCTTGCGCCGTCGCACCAGAAACCACAAAGCCCTGGTTTATAATCGTGGTTAATTTTGCCAGATCTCCAGCGCTGGTTCCGTATTGCCTGGTGGCCCTCTCTAAACGTGCATACAGAGATGCTGTAGCATCCAGGCTACTACGAGTCTGCTGCGTGATGTTGAATACGCGCTCAGTTACATCAGCAAGCTGTTCGGATGGGCGAAGTGAGTTAGATAATTTGTTATTAACTGTTGCCCACGCATCAGCGTATTCAGCCACCTGCTGAACTGACAATGCAGCAGTAAGAGCAACAGCTACCCGTGATAGGCTCGACATTGAACGCTCAGTGGTATCAATAGAGCGAGATGTTTTATCAAAGCCACGCTCCATTAGGTCGAGGCGCTGGTTTACGCGCTGCTGCGCAGTAAGTAGCCCGCGCACATCCATCTCAATGTCGTAATAAATTCCGCCAGCGTTCTCTGCCATAACTTTCTCCAGGCAATAAAAAGCCCCGCCGAGGCGGGGCTTTTTATGTCAAAATTTTATTTTTTGAAGTACTTTTTCTTAATCGCGATCGCCATTTCTTCAGCTTCTTCCCTCTGCTCCTGAGAGATAGCATATCTAAACTCAACGTCTTGTTTTTTTGCGTGTTCGTTGTCAAATGATTGAGCAACAAGCAAATAGGCATATGCTTTAACTGGATCTTTATTAACGCCCCAGCCATACCAATAGTTCATGGCCGTTAAAAAAAGAGCAGTCTCGTTTCCGCTTTTTACCGAACGCTCAAGCCAATATGCAGATTTTTGGCTATTTTTAATAACACCTTGACTACCAATATTGTAAATAGTCCCTAGCATATATTGAGCATTAGAGTTATTTTCTTCTGCTGCCTTCTCAAGCCACATTATAGCCACATCATCATTTTTGCCTTCAGTAGCCTTTCCAGTAGAGTAAAGCCTATATAACTCATATTGAGCTGATGAATCGCCTTTATTGGCCGCGGATTCAATTTCACGTTGCGAGGGATTTGAGTCACATGCTGAAAGAAGCAAAATGGCAAAAATAACACATACAATCCTCTTCATATCCCTATCCCCATCAGTAAAAGTAAGAAAATCGTAGCAAACCAAACATCTTTAGTCTGCCCATCCTTCCGCCTTTTTCTTTTTAAGGAGAGCATCCAGGCCGGCTGCGTCCTTCTGCTTCTTGAGGATCGTCGCGTATTGTCTGTAACCATGATGTCCAGGAGCAAAGAATTGCCCATTATCGTACATGCCAGGATTTTTCTTCATGGCAGACATAGCTAATGGGGCAAGGGCTATTTGCTGTTGGCAGTAATGAATTGCCTTCTCGAGGTTCTTGCCAGAATCGCGCAGTTTATAGTGCTTCTTAATTTTCTCTTGAAGGTCAAAGTGGATCTTTAAAATCACATCTTCAGGCAGCCCACGAAGACCTTCGAGCCACTCTTCTTCTGTCATACCCCTATCCCCACTGGTTGGTTTTTGACAGATTAGCAGGGATATATCAGGTTTCAATGCAACCAAAAGCAAAAACCTCACCGAAGTGAGGTTGTCTCTGTACTTAATCGGCCCAGCCAGATTTAGTATTGATAGCCGACTCTGCCATTGTGTACTTGGCTACTACATCGTCTTTAAACAGGATGGTAAGTTCTTTCTTGGTGCCGTTAGTTCCGTTATGGAAGAGGCCATAGAAAGGTATGAACGTAGTCCCGTTAACTTTTACTTTGGCGAAGGCGTACTTCCAGATCTCATTGCCGCCGTCGGTATACGAAACTGAATCCGGGGAACCGAATGTCGTTTTAACCTCGGCCTTGGTAGTTTTCCCTTCCTGCAGTTTAGACTTTACGCTGATTTCGGTTTCCTTGCTGAGTTGCTGGTTTCCTGAGGAAGCGCAGCCTGCCAGAGTCAAAGCAATCGCAGTAGCGACTAAAATTTTCTTCATTTTTGTAATCATCCCTTTGGTATTGTTCGGACTAATCCTAACAGGGATGCGGCCGACAAAAAACCCGCCATATTGTGTTATAGGAATGAGGTGATTTGCTCTCTTTTCTGCTTTTGGCTTTTAGCACCGTGCCATTCATGGAGCACTGTTCCATCGGTTGATTTAACGACGGCGATGTCCAACTCATGAAGGAATATTATTCCCTCGCAATCCTTATTCCCTGTCGTGCGCCATAAAACCACAGGATGGGCGTTGTCATCATCACCTTTGCAGGGTGCCCTTACTCCGAGGGAAACGTCGTATACTTCAATTATGGACTGAGTCATGCCGCCATGCATCGTCCGGCCTGAATTCAAGGTGATATGAAGATACATGATCATCTCCAGATGAAAGCCCACCGTGGCGGGCTATCTTGATTGGTAAGTTTAGGATGTTCACGCCTCAAATCCTGGGAGGTACATCTGAACCTCATCGACCACATGGGCGCGGGCAGCCATAAGCAGGCGCTTTCTTCCTCCGGCACCCCACTTGCCCATTCGACTTGCGCATTGACTAACTTCCTTCGTTTCAGCGTTTATCACATGGTCGATTTTATTTAGGCGGGCCATGGCATCAAATCCCTGACGGACAAGAGACTGGAATGTCTGATAAACGCGGATTTCAAACTCAGCACTGAGCCACGCAGCATAACGAATAGCGACGATCTCCATAGCCCAGACGCCTTGATTCAAACCACCGTTAATAACCTTAACTGGTTGATTTTCCTCCAGAGTGCATTTTTGCATTCTGGCTAAAGTCTGAACAAAATCTTTAACCTTTTTGGAGCGAAGAAACTGGCTTGGCCCCTGATTCTCTTTGGCTTGACCGCTACATACTGCTGAAGCGTGAAGATCATTCAGGCTGTAGCGCCCATAGTCATCAACACGAACGGAGACTCCGTTTACTGATACGGTTGGATATTTCATATCGGTATTACCTTTTAGTGATGAACCTTGTCACACAGGAATCCGGCCCACAGAAAGGCACCGATAGCCAAACCGGTATCCTCAAGGGTCATCCTGAAAGGTTCTGTGTGGTGATGTGCGCGTGTGAAGCGCTGGGAATTGCGGGTATAAAAAAGCCCCGGACAATGCCGAGGCTTATTTATTTGTGGTTGCTGGCTTGCTCTTGCTGCATCATCGCCTGCCAGCGGCGATCGTCTTCTTCCATGACTGTGTCGAACTCTTCGCGGGTAAATCCTTTCTGGTTCGGGTATTTGGCATTGAGCATCAGGGCGAATTCCGTCATCGTGAGGTTCTCGGCCTCTTCCCGGCTTATGCCGAAATGGTTACGGGCCGCCATGATGTAGTCGGCGGCGCGGAATTCTGCGGTTGTCTCGTTCGTTTCGTAACGCTGCAGCTTGCGTACCTTCGCTTTGCCGATGATGCCGTGCATCATCAGGTTTTGCGCGATGATAATCATATCCTCCGGCGGCAGACTGCCCGGCCGCCAGACGAAGCCGCGTTTGCGCCCTTTCCCTGGCCGCATCCAGCCGACCAGATCACCTATATCATCGTCGCAGCACGCCGTAAGCACGGTGTGAGCCGCCATGATGGCTTTGCGGGTCAGCAGGCCACTCTGGATGTATCGCAGGACACAATCAGGGAGGCGACTGTACTCGTCGCGGATATAGGCCTCAGCAGCACGCTGAATTAACGGAGTGGCCTCGTCATTGCACAGGTCATAGAACGCCTGGACAATTTCCTCTGGCTCACCGATGCGCGCCATGTTGCGAAACGACGGCCGGAAAAAGAATTCCCGGTCACCGAATCCGATAACGCATTCGCCTAATTCTTTAATAGGGGTCATAGTCGCTCCATAAACAGTATCAAGGGCGCAGAACGCCCTTTGTACTATTCACGAAAATCCAGGGAGTTAGCTGATGGTCACCGTGCATGCAACAGACGTGATTTTCACAGGCGTTGTTGCAGCGTCGGTGACCTCGCAGGTATAAACGCCTGCATCACCGGAAACAGCGCTGGCCTTGTTGAAGGTCGCCGTTGTTTGCCCGCTGACGACAGAGCCGTCTTTCTTCCACACATAGGTGTAAGGCGAGGTTCCGCCATCGACCGCTACCGACATGTTAAGAGCGGAGCCGGTAGCAACGGATTTGGTCGCCGTCAGGTTCGTAGTGAATGCCAGCGCCGGGCCGGCCACCTCAAACACGACAGTGTCAGCGTCGTATACTTTCCACTCACCTGAGAAGGTCGAAATATCGGAAGTGCCGAAGTCGCCAGACCATGAAGTGGTGTTGAAATACCCCATGATGTAGGTGCCGGCGTCTTCGCCAGTAAAGTCGAAGCGAACCCAGATCGTCGGCTGGCGGCCAGCCTGCACTTCATCGAAAATATATTTCGAGATAGCGATGGCGCCGATTTCAGTCGTTTTATCTTTTTTGCGGAACTCACCTTCACCGGAGATGGTGAAATCCATGTTGTTGACCAGGTTCTCGACCAGACCTTTCGTATCGTCAGCCTCAGAGGTGACGGTGTTCATGGAGTAGTCGAACCCTTTCGTTGTCAGCGCGCCCAGGCGTTTCCATTCGGAAAGGTCCGGAACGGTATCAGCACAGCCAAAAGCCATGCGTAGCACGGCCACCTTACCAATCAGCTTGCCGGTATCATTAGCACAGCCTTGCATGTGTACCTCTCAAAAAAAAAGGCCGCCAGATGGCAGCCTGATGGTTGATTCTGGCGATTATTCGCCGTATGTGCAGGAGATGAGTAGCCGGGTGACTAATCGGCCCTCTTCGGTTGGTATAGCAGCCGGGACATTACCGACAAGCCGCAGCGCGCCGACACAGTCATCGGCACCGGATTGCGCACTGATATATTCGACAATAGCGTTTACCGCGGCGTCAGCAGCATCAGGATTAGCTTTCGATGAAATAACGTCGACCATCACATACCAGTCGCCGCCGAGGTCGTAGATGATGTCGGTGCCGCCGGAAGGTCGGAACACGATGAACTGATCGGCATCCTTGCCAGTATCGCGCCATAGCCGCCACTGCACCTTAAACCCTTCAGTCAGCTTCTCAGCAACAAAAAGGTCCTTCAGGCGCATATACATCGCAGGTGTCATAGCGAAAGCTCCTTTTTAACCGCGGCGTCAATCTGGCTGCGGGTATCCTCGAAGCCCTTCGTTAAGAACTCTTTCTGCGCCGATACGCGCCGGAAGGTTTGCTTAACTTCAGGGTCGTGAACGAACACTGCATAAGACGCCGTGTAGCCAACGCGCCCGGTCACCCGCACGCCGTTCGCGGTGATTTCCCGGAACTGACTGTTGATGAGCGTCGACGTATCAATCGGGGTATAGAGCGCCGCCTGTGCGCTACCGATGAGCATCGCCGACTGCAACGCGCGCACCACCTTGCGCCCCTGCACGTCCTTAATGATGCGGTCGAGATTGGCTTTAGCCTGGCGGATACCGCGAACTTTAGCGCCCATAGTCAGATTCCCGTAATCAGCGCAAAATCATCAGCCAGTCGTTCGAACGTATCGGCGAACTGAACAATCTGGCGTATCTCGTCGGCCTCGTCCGGTGGCGAAGTTGCTGAAGACGCGCCAATCAGGATGTAATCTCCCCCTTTTGCCTCTGCGTATTCACTCCAAATCGTGTTTTTAACCACGATTTCCCGGCCAAGGTCGCCAATTTTCGCAGAGAGACCGCCCTGGTAGTCGCAGAGAATGGCGATCGGCGCTTCCCATCCGTACGGCTGACCTCCGCCGTCGGTATCACTACCGTCGGCATCGCGTATGCGCCGCCAGATTGTCGCCGTCGCGGTATAGGACCAGTTAGCCACCGAAGACATCAGCCATCCCTCCACCTCAACACGATTGCGCCTGTAGCCTGTATGCGAGGGCAGTTAATCATCCACTGCCCGGCGCCGTTAACGTAGGCCGTGGTCTGCTGGCCGGTGTCGATTATGACCCACACCCGGGTGATTCCAGCCAGACTACCAGGCCCCCCCCCCGGGTGAGCTGGCGCGGCAGCCGCCGCTGAACTGAAATCCAGGCCATTACTTATCCCCGCACATGCAGCCGCCTTTGCCTATCCATATACCGGCAAATGCTGGCGCAGCAGTCGGATCGGCAGGAATAAGAGCGCTAGCGCATCCGTATTTATCCAGACTACGAAGGAGGTTTACAGAGGCCTTCCATCGGTCTGAAAATGACTGGTAGCGGAACGATCGAGACGCGCCGCTGGGAGCAGTCTGGCTGGAAATGTACTTATCGCCACTCCCGAGCCCCATTAGAGCCAGCAAGTAAAGCTGAATCAGCAAGGATGTTGATGCCGGGTAATGCTCATCAAGACATTCCTGAATGCTGTTCGCCTGGTCAATGAACGCCTGCAGGACAAAGTCGGGGATCTCGATGCCCTGCCCGCTGAGGTATTCCTTAGCCTGTTTGAGAGTGACCATTATCGACTCCGTGAGAATGAAGCCCTGCTTTCACAGGGCATAAAAAAACCGCTTTCGCGGCTATTCTTCTTCGCTTTCTGCTTTGCGCTTCCGGACCGTTTTGGCCTCTGGCGTCGCGGGAGTTAACTCCCCTTCGCTAATCAGGATGACGTGCGGTTTTAATGATGGGTGCAATCCCTCCATTTCAACCACCTGACCGGCACTTACACCATGCCACGGCCTGACAACCTGGTACTTAGCCATGCCATCCCCTTACGCCAGGTTTGCGCCGTAGACAACACCAGACAGTCCCTGCTCGTCTGCGGTGATTTGCAGACCTTCAGCAGACATAATCTGGAAGTTATAGTTAACGTTAGGCAGTGGACGCGGCAGTGGAACAATGCCAACGGCCATGCCAACCAGCGGTGAAATGACGTCCTGACGGCGCACATATGCGATGAACTCGTTTCCGCTGAGGGCGAAGGTAGGACGGACTTCACGAACCGGTGCGAACGGCAGGACAGCCTGCAGGACGGTTCCGCTGACTACACCGTTGACGACATACGGCTGCGCGAGGTTCGCCCAGATTTCCGGGGATACCCACATCACGTCGTACGCTGCAACTTTGTTAGCACGGGCCAGAGTGCCGAACGCACCTTTACCGAAGAACTCAAACAGCTGAGTCATGGTTGCAGTGGTCAGGTCGAGGTTTGCACCACCGGCACCAGAGCCAAGGTTCAGCTTTTTGGTGTTGCGGTGGTTCTTGATACCTTGCGCCGGGTAGGACTGCACCTGAATTTTGGCATCTCCGTTCAGGTAGTAGTTAACGCGCTTCTGGTTGAATTTGCGCATCTTCGCCATCTGCGAATCCAGAACCAGGTCAATGCCGACCGAGTTCATGCCAGCTGCATGGCGCCAGTTAACACCGTAACCCGCGGTGAATACCGGGATCGGGTCACCATCGCTGGCGTATTCAGTGTGGTCGAAGGAGAAAGGCGCCTGGCCGTCAATGCTGACAGAAACATCATCAGCGATATCGCCGACAACGTTATACAGTTTCGCGGTTTTGCCGACAGAAAGGACAGTCTGCACGCCGATCAGGTCGTTAACGATTTCAATCCCTACTTCCTGATCGCGCAGCTGCAGCACTTGACGGTCAATCTCAGCCCAGAATTCGCGAGTAAACCCGCCTACTGCGTTACAGGCCAACATTTCCGGCGTCATAATCGCGCGGTTAGCCGCAATAATGGAATCGTTCTGCAGGTTCCACATATTGCGGTTAGCCCACAGCTCGTTCCAGTGACCACCAAGGCGGGAGTTAGTCGCCAGCGTCTCTTTGGAGAAATACATATCTGGTTATCCTTTTGTTATGCGCCAGCGGCAACGGTACCAACGCGCATACGCACGCGGATGTAATCGGTGGTACTTGCAGCGATGGTGTATTCGTCCTGGCTATAGCCGATCACCGAGTCAGTGTCAGATGTCGCAAGGGTGAATTGACCAGCGGTGCCGAGCTTGATCGGGCTATCTTTCTTATACGCGCCCGGCAGGCAGCGCAGAGCAAGTTCGCGGCCTTCTTCTACGTAGTTGCCTACTGCGGAGTCCCCGGACGGGATTGCTTCAGTGATGTTCAGGCCCTGGTGGTAACCGACATCAATGATGTACAGGCGGCCGGTTAGCGCGGTGGCCTGCGCAAACTTTCCAGATGAGTTAATGGTTGCGGCGGTACCAGGAAGCAACGCAGCGGCAGTAGTTCGGGTTTCGGTCTTGTACAGAGACTGACCGTCGATATTAACGCGGCGATAACGTG
>OAUX01000454.1_pt1 | contig 18308 bp, 18 predicted proteins | sample 1501311 | NCBI WGS metagenome assembly OAUX01 (sample SAMEA2580066, study PRJEB22360) | human gut metagenome | reverse complement strand
GATCCGCGCCGCCTGCGAGGGCTAAAACCCCGGCTCGCCCAGCAGCATCGGCAGCCAGTTGATCAGCATATACACCACCAGCAGGGTGAAGAAATAGCACAGCCACAGCAGCAGCGTGGCTGTCGCGGTGGTTGGTGCAAACAGGGCGCGCCGGGCAGCAGCCCAAGAATGCCCGCGCTGAAGATCCAGCCCATCTGCATTTTATCCAATGCAAACGCATTGGCGATACCGACGGCAGCGATCCCGGCGGCCTGTAAATCCAGCCCTTCCATCAGGGCGACTAAAAAACACAGCCCGACGGTCAACGTCAGGCGGGATGAGGATGCGGGGGTACGGGTAGTCATAAGATGTACCTCTGAGGTCACGATGCAGGTGAATCGCGGCTGATACGTTGCCAGCCGCGTAATCATTTTTATTTTCTGTTGCGCAGATCCAACGCCACGTCGACGATCATATCTTCCTGGCCGCCCACCATCCGGCGTTTGCCCAGTTCAACCAGAATATCTACCGCGCTCAGGCCATAACGCGCCGCCGCCACTTCGCAGTGGCGCAGGAAGCTGGAGTACACGCCGGCATAGCCCAGCGCCAGCGTTTCGCGGTCCACCCGCACCGGGCGGTCCTGCAGCGGACGCACCAGATCGTCGGCGGCGTCCATCAGCGCATACAGATCGGTGCCGTGCTGCCAGCCAAGCTTATCCGCCGCGGCGATAAACACCTCCAGCGGCGCGTTGCCTGCGCCTGCGCCCATACCGGCCAGGCTGGCATCGATACGATCACAACCCTCTTCTACCGCAGCAATCGAGTTCGCCACGCCAAGGCTCAGGTTGTGGTGGGCGTGCATCCCGGTTTCTGTTTCCGGCTTCAGCACCGCTTTCAGGGCGCGGAAGCGGTCACGGATATCAGACATGTTCATCGCCCCGCCTGAATCGACCACATAGATACAGGTCGCACCGTAGTTTTCCATCAGTTTCGCCTGCTGTGCGAGGTTTTCCGGCGTGGTCATATGACTCATCATCAGAAAGCCGACGGTGTCCATGCCCAGTTCACGCGCATACTGAATATGCTGGGCCGACACGTCCGCTTCGGTGCAGTGGGTCGCCACGCGTACGACGCGCGCCCCAGCCTGATACGCATTTTTCAGGTCATGAATCGTGCCGATGCCCGGCAACAGCAGCGTGGCGATCTTGGCGTGCTTGACCACGTCCGCCGCCGCTTCAATCCACTCCAGGTCGCTGTGCGCGCCAAAGCCATAGTTAAAACTGGAACCCTGCAGACCGTCGCCGTGCGCCACTTCAATGGAATCCACCCTCGCGTCGTCCAGCGCTTTGGCAATCTGGCGCACGTTTTCCAGCGAATATTGATGACGAATGGCGTGCATGCCGTCGCGCAGGGTCACGTCAGAGATATAGAGTTTTTTACCGTTCATGCTGCTTCTCCTGCCTGACGAGTGAGTGACTGCGCCATTTTCTCAGCGGTCGCCAGCGCGCTGGAGGTCATAATGTCGAGGTTGCCCGCATAGGCGGGCAGATAGTGCGCCGCGCCTTCCACTTCCAGATACACCGCGGTTTTCAGCCCGGAGAACTGGCCGATACCCGGCAGATTGACCGGTTTATCCTGCGGGATGACTTCAAACTGGACACGCTGTTTCAAACGATAGCCCGGCACGTACGCCTGCACCGCCGCCGCCATCTCATTAATCGACGCTTCAACTTCAACCTCAGAGGCCGCTTCGCTCAGCACATACACCGTGTCGCGCATCATCAGCGGCGGCTCGGCCGGGTTAAGGACGATAATCGCTTTACCTTTTGCCGCACCACCAACCACTTCAATCGCCTTCGAGGTGGTTTCGGTAAACTCGTCGATATTGGCGCGCGTGCCTGGACCCGCAGATTTACTGGCGATCGAGGCGATAATTTCGGCGTAATGGACTTTTGCCACGCGAGAAACTGCCGCCACCATCGGGATAGTCGCCTGCCCGCCGCAGGTCACCATATTAACGTTCTGCTGATCAACGTTGGCCTCCAGATTCACCACAGGCACGCAGTACGGGCCGATTGCCGCGGGGGTCAGGTCGATCAGGCGGATCGCTGGTTTAACGGCGCGCAGCGCGGCGTCGTTCTTCACATGCGCGCCTGCGCTGGTGGCATCAAAAACAATGTCGATGTCGGCGAATTCCGGCATGGCGATAAGCCCTGTCACCCCTTCATGGGTGGTGGCAACGCCCATGCGTCGGGCACGCGCCAGACCATCAGAATCTGGATCGATACCGACCATCACCGCCATTTCCAGATGTACGCCGTGACGCAGAATTTTTATCATCAAATCGGTACCGATGTTGCCGGAGCCGATAATGGCCACTTTACGCTTACTCATGACTGACTTCCTTTTGTAACCGCCGCTGAAAAGGTGGCGGTAACTGAACCAATACCGTCGATATGGGCCTCGAAACGATCGCCCGCATTCACCGCCACCATCGGGCCTAACGCTCCGGTGAGAATGATATCTCCGGCACGCAGCGGCTCGCCGAGGCTGGCCATTGTGCGCGCCAGCCAAACGGCGGCGTTGATGGGATGTCCCAGGCATTCGCTGCCGCGCCCGCTGGACACTTCTTCGTTATTGCGCGTCATTTTCATCGCGCAGTTTTTCAGATCTAATCCTGCCGGACGCTGTGCCGGGCCGCCGACCACATACACCCCGCAGGAGGCGTTATCCGCCACGGTATCAACAAACTTGATTGACCAGTCACGGATACGGCTGCCGACCACTTCCAGCGCGGGCAGCACCCACTCGATGGCGTTATACAGCTCGTCAAAGGTAGTGTCGGCATTGGGCAGATCGCGGTTCAGCACCAGCGCGATTTCCGCTTCAATACGCGGTTGCAGCACGCGCTCAAACGCAATGGTGTCGTTATCGCCGTAGCACATGTCGGCAAACAGCGTACCGAAGTCCGGCTGATCGACGCCAAGCTGCTGCTGCACTTTCGGGTGTGTCAGCCCTACTTTGCGCCCGACCACGCGACGCCCGCGCGCCACTTCATACTGCACGTTGATGCGTTGAATGGCGTAGGCCGCTTCGGCGTTATCCACACCAATCAATTCACGCACTGGGGCGATGGCTTCCCCTTTTTCTTCAGCCTGACGTAAATCGGCGGCCAGCTGCTCAAGATTATGATTCGTCATGTCCGTTCCTTAAGGGCGTGCGAGGAAGTTCAGCACCAGCTGGTTAAAGGCATCCGCATGCTCCCACTGCGCCCAGTGTCCGCAGTCGCGGTAGATATGCAGCTCAGAACCGGCAATTCCGGAGAGCAGGCGCAGACCGGCATCCATCGGCACAAAGCGGTCATTGCGTCCCCAGACAATCAGGGTCTGGGCTTTGATTTCACCCAGACGCGGGCTGAAATCCGGGAACTGTTTCGGGTTGGCCTCCAGACTCTGGACAAAGTTTTCCAGGTGATCGCGACGCGACAGCATGTTATTCAGGCGTGCCTCAAACAACGCCTCGGTCAGGTCGCTGGTGTCGAAGACAAAGATCTCCATCATCAGCTTCAGGTTCTCGATGGTCGGCTCGCGGTACAGCTGATTCAGGCGCTTGATACCTTCGGTCGGCATCGGGGTAAACAGACTCATGCCGCCCGTTCCGCCGCCCATTAACACCAGTTTGCCCACGCGCTCCGGCCAGCTCAGGGTAAACGCCACAGCACTGTGACCGCCCATCGAGTTACCCAGCAGGTGGACTGTTTGAATATCCAATTGATCGACCACGCTTTTCAGGATGCGAGCGTTGAGATCAGATCGCGAACCGCGGTTAACGATCCCATCGCTTTTGCCCCAGCCAGGACAATCCAGCAGGATCACCCGGTATCCGGCCTGTACCAGCGGATCAATATTGCGGCTGAAGTTTGCCCAGCCCGTCGCGCCGGGACCGGAGCCGTGCAGCAGCACGACGGTCTCTTCGCCCTGTCCACAGTCATTGAAATGCACGCGTAGTGTCTCGCCTGCTTCCTGCACCTCCAGAAAACGACTGGTAGCGGCTTCGGTTTGCGGTTGATAAGTCATGATGTTCTCCTGCATATTCAGTTCTGTTTTAGTTCTGCGTAGTGGCACTCAGAGAGCCGAATCCGGCGATCCACTCCGGGATCGGGCGGTAATAACGACCTTCGCTGCGCCAACTGCCAAAGGCAGAAATGGCGGCAAAGGCGGCAACCCAGGTTTTAACTTCGTGCGTTGATTTGCCCGCCATCACGGACAGCTCTTCGTTACTGACCGCGTCCAACTCCTGCAAACGCCCCTGCTCAAGCAGGCTCATAAAGCGGTTATCCCAGACAGGGTTCAGCGGATGCAGCGTGTTTTGATCGGCCACGAACTTCTCGGCGGCGCTGATCACCCGCTGCTGGCGCAGCTCGCGTTCGTTTTCAGGTAACTGTTTGCCGCTGCCGAGCAGGCGGTCACGCATATGGGCATCAGCCTTCGCCAGCTCCGGGACCGGCGGTTGATGCGATAGACCACCGGAGCCTAAAAAAAGCACGCGCTTATTCAGCGAGCTGGCGAAACGGCCAATCGCTTCCCCGAGCAAGCGGGTACGCTGAAAGCCCGGCAGCGGCGTGGCGACGCCGTTAATAAACACCGGCAGCACCGGCACCTTATCCAGACCGCCGAGCAAAAACTCCAGCGGCTGCGCGAAGCCGTGATCGACCTGCATGTTGTAGGACACGGCAAGATCGATGCCGCTTTTCATCACCGCGTGGGCGCAGGCTTCAGCGAGATCTGTCGGCACCGGCAGTTCCCCCGCCGCGCTGCCGAAATCGCCGATCGCCGTGGCTCCCACGCCTAAACAGAACGGCGGCATCACATCGTAAAAAAAACCGTTGTAGTGATCGGGGGCAAACAGAACTACAAGTTCCGGGTCGAACGCCGCAATACGCGCCCGGGCGCTGGCGATCACGCCGTTAACCTCGTCAAGCACAGCCTGAGCCGGGTCGACATAGCCCACCAGCGGCGAGTGGGAAAGACAGTGAAGATAAGCGTGCATATCAGGCAACCTTTTCAACAGGAATATCGGCAGTAGCGCGGGTAAGTGTCATCACCGACGCCAGTTTATTCAGGGTGCTGCCCAGGGTTTGCGGAATGGCGATGGCGGCCACGAAGCGGTCCGGGCGCATTACCACCAGCGCGGCGTTGTGCTGGGCAAACCACGCGCGCAGGCGGTTTTGCGTATCACCAATGCGGGTAACGCCGTCGTGGTTATCCTGATCGGTATGTATCTGCGTATCCGGCACGACCTGGATAAAACGCGTCCCCAGCGCCTGCCACTGTTGGATCTGCGACTCGCTCATGCCCCATAGCGGGTTACAGCCCCAGCCAATCACCGCGAAATTCGGTCCAATAACGTTGTCGAGCAGCGTCACTTCGCCCGATTCCAGCGTCACCTTCGGCTGGATAAACATCTTGCCGACCGGAGACGTTCTCGCCTCACCCTCACGCACCAGTGCTCCAACATGGTATTGCGGCATCGGCTTAAAGCGCATTTCGAGGAAGTAGCGTTTGACCGGCGGAATATAATTCAGCAGCCAGGAAACCCCGTCGCGCACCGCGCCGTGCCAGCGTTTTGGCGGCGCCAGCACGTTGCCAGCGGTCACGGAGAGATCGATCATCGCTTTGGCGTGGTCGCGGCGTTCCTGCTGGTAGGTATCCAGCAGCTCATCACCGGCTTTGCCCTTAATGACCAGCGCCAGTTTCCACGCCAGATTGAAAGCATCGCGCATGCCGCTGTTGTACCCCTGCCCCTGCCAGACCGGCATAATGTGCGCCGCATCGCCCGCCAGCAGCACGCGGTCAATGCGAAAACGTTCGGCCAGACGGGCGTTATGGGTATAAACGCGCTGGCGGATCAGTTCGACGTTGTCCGGGTTCGGCAGCACTTTGCTCAAAAGCTGACGCATATTCTGCGGTTCACTGAGCTGCGCTTCGGTTTCCCCCGGCATCACCATAAATTCAAAGCGACGCACCGCGTGCGGCAGCGCAGCGGAGACATACGGGCGCACCGGATCGCAGCACAGGTACACATGCGGTGTGCTGAGCGGATCGTTGGCGATATCCACCACAATCCACTGATTCGGCGCGGTTTTGCCTTCAAACGGCACATTCAGCGAGCGTCTGACGTTGCTGCCGCCGCCGTCGCAGGCCACCAGCCACTGGGCCTTCACCGTTTCGCGCTGGCCGTCCGGAGCTTTCAGATTCAGCGTTACTTCACCGTTCTGTTGGCTAAAGGCTTCCAGTTCGCGGGAGAACAGGCAGCGCACGTTGGGAAAACGCGACAACCCTTCCAACATCACCGCATCCACCTGTGGTTGAATAAACGCATTGCGGCGCGACCAGCCAAATTCGTCGGTCATCGGCTGGATATCAGCAAAGCAGCGGCCTTTCGGCGTCAGAAAGCGCATCGCGTGCCACGGCGTGGTGTGCGGCAAAACGCGCTCGACCAGCCCCACAGACTGCATGGTGCGCAACGCTTCATCGTCAATGCCGATGGCTCGGGGATAGTCGATCAGCGTGTCGAGCTTCTCCACCACCAGCACGTCAATGCCCATCTGGCCAAGATAGTTGGCCATCATTAGCCCCACCGGGCCGGCACCAGCAATCGCGACCTGAACGGTGTGCTGCACAGCGGGTTGGATATCCGGGTTTTTTGTTGTCATTTCAGAACCTCACGACTCGGACAAAACGCAATTGCGGACCCTGGTGAGGCGCAATTTGTTTTGTTAAAAATATGTGAATAATTTTTTGTTGTGCGGTCAGTATAGGAGTGAGTTTTTGCGCTACAATCAAAACATGCCTGGATGTGCACTAAGTGCACAACGTTGTTTTACCTGTAGATTTGTCAATGAATATGAAAAATGACGAGAGCACTGAGTACAAAACCGTACGCGGATTAACGCGCGGATTAATGTTATTAAATATGTTAAACCGGCTCGATGGTGGGGCCAGTGTTGGCTTACTTGCTGAGTTAAGCGGCCTGCATCGCACCACGGTCAGACGGCTGCTGGAAACCCTGCAAGATGAGGGTTACGTTCGGCGCAGCCTGTCCGATGACAGCTTTCGCTTAACCATTAAAGTCCGCCAGCTCAGCGAGGGATTTCGTGACGAGCAGTGGATTTCCGCACTCGCCGCCCCGCTGCTGGGGGATTTGCTGCGCGAGGTCATCTGGCCGACCGACGTTTCCACGCTGGATGTGGACGCGATGGTGGTACGTGAAACAACCCACCGCTTCAGCCGCCTGTCGTTTCACCGGGCGATGGTCGGGCGTCGTTTGCCATTGCTGAAAACCGCATCCGGCCTGACCTGGCTGGCATTCTGTCCGGAGAATGAACGTCAGGAACTGATTGAAATGCTGGCCTCCCGACCAGGAGAAGAGTTCCAGCTTGCGCGCGAACCGCTGAAGCTCAATACCATTTTAACCCGGGCGCGAAAAGACGGTTTTGGCCAGAACTTTCGCGGCTGGGATCAGGAGGAGAAAATCGCTTCTATCGCCGTTCCCATCCGTAGCGAACAGCGAGTGATCGGCTGCCTGAATCTGGTGTATATGGCCAGTGCCATGACCATCGAACAGGCGGCAGAAAAGCATCTTCCGGCCTTACAAAAGGTGGCGAAACAGATAGAGGACGGCGTTGAGTCGCAGGAGATTTTGGTGGCCGGGAGGTGAAGTGGATCACAGTTATGCGGATCATCTGATTGATAGCTGGCATAATTCACTAACCGGCCGATATAACTTTGTGACGTCTTGCCCAAAAAATCTTCATTACATAGTGTGCATTCGTTTTCTGCCAGGAGGCTGCATGTTAAAGGTCATTGCTGAGGATTTCATCAAACCTGAGTTTATTGAAACCGTTCTCCCGTTGTATCGTGAGCTAATATCGGCAACGAAGAAAGAACCGCATTGTATTGCTTACGACCTCTATATTGATGAAAAAGATCCGGGTCATTTTATTTTTATCGAAGAATGGCCAAACCACGCGGCTCTCGATGAACATTGTGCCAGTGAGCATTTCCGACGACTTGTGCCGTTAATTGATCAATACACGCGCCAGGAAGCACGTTACATACTGATGGATAACGTGATAAATCCGACAATATCGTCAGAATAAATACCCAGAATGGGGTTTGCTATTTGGCTCAAATAGATATTCCCTTCTGACAAAAAATACCCATAAAAAAACCGAAACCCGCTCTGAAAAGAGCAGCGTTTCGGCATTCATTGACTCTGAAGGGCTTCAGACCTTAAGCAGTTTCACCGTCTCGTCAATGTCGATTTCATCTTCAGAGAAAATCAGCGTCGTGCCCTGGAAGGTGGTGATAGCCAGCTTTTTCAGCGTGCGCATTTCACCAGGCTTCACGTCTGATTTTGGTCGGATGCTGTTCATCAGCACGCCGACAGACAGCACTGCATTTTCTTTGTCGATACGGGTCTCTACAGGAACTTCTTCACTGTAGACCAGGAATGACTTGATCGAGGTGAGCTTCAGACGCTCGCCTGCGATATAGATGTACTTGCTGTCTGGTATGACTTTTACCGCGTAGGCAGACAAGCCTTTGTTATTGGTGGTGGGCTCAAAAGTCACCGCCGCGTCTTTCTTGATCAGCTCAGGATTAGCAACCTTAATCACATGAAAATAGCGATTGTCGCCGTTTTCATCTTTGATAAATCCAAAGCCTTTATCTTTAAACCACGTTGTGATTGTTCCGTTCATTGCTGTTTCCGCCTGATTAAACCTATTACTCGTAGAGTATACCTACTCAATTTGCGCGCAGTGTAAAACACAGGCCATACCTTTGGCTACTCGTTACCCCAACGATTGAGGAACTCCGCGATATCATCGATACGCTGAGCGTCGACACCGGCCACGGTTGCCATCTCCTGCTGCGCTTCTTCGCTGATCTCTTCGTTGTTCATCAAACGGGTAATCAACTGCTGGAAGTAGTGCGCCAGCGCGTCACGTTCTGTGTCGCTCACCGGCTTTGCGGCCTCGGTCGCGTACTCGTCGGCGATATCATAATATTTAAGCGGAATGTCGTTGTTCATCAGTTGCTCCGGGGGGATATGCGTGTGCCAGCAGTTGCCTGCCGCGTCTGATGTGAATGATAGCATTCTTATTTCATGGTTCGCGATCTGTTTTATTGGTCACTATGCATTACATATATCAATAATGTTTCGTATTTAATAAATTTTTCCGTATTTAAGTAACAGCACTCTTATTCATTTCGAGATAATGGCTGCGAATTAAATAACGAGCTACAAAGGAAATATTAAATTACTTTAATTACATAATTGATATATGTAATCTGCTATTGGCCCAATCCCATCGCTAGTCGCCCATTTTCCCACATTCATCTTCTGGACAACACTCTACGATGACGCCACTGATCCAACACGTGGAGCAAACATCATGAACATCACGCAAATCCGTAACGCCACGCAGCAAATCACCTTTGGCGGTAAAACTTTTCTGATTGATCCGATGCTAGCGGATAAAGGTACTTATCCGGGCTTTGCCGGAACGGCTCGCGCCGAGATCCGCAACCCGACCGTTGATCTGCCTGTCGATATCGACACGCTGCTCAACGTTGATGCGCTGATCGTGACCCATCTGCATGAAGACCACTGGGATGAAGCAGCGGCTCGTGTCGTGCCGAAAGACAAACCGATTTATGTGCAAAACGATCGCGATGCGCAGGTACTGCGGGGACAAGGTTTCACGCAACTGACCGTACTGACGCAAAACACCGCGCTTGGTGATATCACCCTGCGTAAAACCGGCGGCCAGCACGGTTCGGATCGCGCGTACGCCATCCCGCAAATGGCTGAGCGTCTGGGTGATGCCTGCGGGGTTATCTTCCAGCATCCGGCGGAAAAAACGCTGTATCTGGTAGGGGACACCATCTGGCGCGACGAGGTGGAAACCAACATGCGGACTTTTCAGCCAGGCGTGGTCATTCTGAACGCAGGCTTTGCCCACGTTATCGGGTTTGGCCCAATTATCATGGGCGCGGAAGATGTGCTAAAAACCCACTTCGTACTACCCGAGGCACAAATTTTGGCGACCCACATGGAGGCGATTAATCACTGTCTACTGACCCGCGCGGCCTTGAAAGAGTACGCCCGCGACAACCAGATTGCGCAATTCGTTAACGTGCCGGAAGATGGCGAAACCCTGACGTTTTAAACTCCACAGAGGAATCGTATGCAACCGCTTAACGTCGCCATTGTCGCCGTGGAAGATTTCAGCCCGTTTCACTTCTCAGTGCCGTGCATTATTTTCAGTGACAAAGTGGCGGCGAAAAAGCGCTTTGAGGTGCAACTGTGCGCCGAACAGCCGGGCATCGTTTCCTCGCAGGATGGCTTCGCCATTACCGCAGCCTACGGCTATGAAGCGGTGGAGGCCGCCGACATTGTAGTGATCCCCTGGTGGGGCACCACGGCACATCGACCACCACAAAGCCTGCTTGATGCGCTCAACCGCGCACGACAAAACGGCGCGCAAATTGTTGGGTTATGTCTGGGCGCGTTTGTTCTCGGCTATGCCGGTCTGCTGGATGGCAAACGGGCAGCTACGCACTGGGAATTCGAACAAGATTTTCAGGCGCGCTTTCCGGCAGCCCATCTGGATATCAACGCGCTGTACGTGGATGACGACGGTATTATTACCTCGGCAGGGACCGCCGCCGCGCTGGATTGCTGCCTGTACGTCATCCGCCAGCGTTTTGGCAGCACGGTGGCGAATCAGATTGCCCGACGGATGATTGTGCCGCCACATCGCGAGGGCGGCCAGGCACAGTTTATCGAACAACCGGTAGCGAAAAATACCCAGGATCAGCGCATCAACGCCCTGCTCGACTATTTGCGCCAGCATCTCCACGAACCGCATAATCTCGATGAGCTGGCGCAGCGAGTGATGATGAGCCGTCGTACCCTCACTCGTCATTTTATGAAGGCCACCGGGTCAAGCGTAGCCGAATGGTTGATTGCCGAGCGCCTGCGCCGTAGCCAGACGTTGCTGGAGTCCAGCCAGTTACCCGTTGAACGCATTGCAGAACAGGTTGGTTTTCAGTCGCCCGTCACCTGGCGTCAGCATTTTAAATCCCACTTTGGTGTTAGCCCGGCTGAATGGCGTAAAACCTTTCGCGGCGATTAGCCTCTTTTTTGCGCCAGCCAGACGGTGTGCCCGGCGCAGTGCGGGTCTTCCATCACCATCTCGACTACCGCAAAACCATGCGCTGACAGCAATGCGCGGTATTCGTCCGGCGCGAGGCTGGCGTGAAACAGCGGCTCACCCTCAAATTGCCCCATCGCGATGCCATTGTCCGTACCGCTGGTAAACATCAGCGCGCTGCCGGGATGGCTGAGGCGGTCAAAAATCGGGAACATCTTTTGCTGGTCCTGCTGAGTTAAATGGAAAAAACTGTCCCAGGCGATCAGACCATCGAAAGTCTCATTGAGTGCCAGTTCGCGCATATCCTGCTCCAGCCAGCGCTGTACGGGAAAAGTGTTTCGGGCCCGCGCCAGCATCGCCGGGGAACCATCAACGCCGGTAAGCTGAAAACCTTGCTGGATAAAATAACCGGCAATCGGCTGACCGTTGCCGCAGCCAATATCCACAATGCTGCCCTGCCCGCCCATCACGGAAATGAATTTATCGAGCCAGCTTTTCTCGAACAAGGTGCGCGAGCGCTGGCTGGCAAAGGCATCCGCATGACGTCGGTAGATGGACAGAATATTATTTGCCGCAGAGTCGCTCACAATGTCCTCACTTTTTTCTTCTGTTAAGAAGAACGACGATAAATGCTCCAGCACACGATCCGCAACCCTGGAATGCGCCTCGCAGAACCTATGCGTAAATCCCCCAAAACCGTCCCGCTGTGGCATCATAGCGCGCAGATAACGTCATGACAGGGGTGATAAACGTGAAACCGGTAACGCTATACGATGTGGCAGACCATGCAGGTGTCTCTTACCAGACCGTCTCGCGCGTCGTTAATCAGGCCAGCCACGTTTCCGCAAAAACCCGACAAAAAGTTGAGGCCGCGATGGCGGAACTCAATTACATCCCTAACCGCGTCGCACAGCAACTGGCTGGCAAACAGACGCCGCTGATTGGCGTTGTGACGGCGAACCTTGCCCTGCATGCCCCCTCACAAATCGTTGCCGCCATAAAATCCCGTGCCGACCAGTCCGGTGCCAGCGTGGTGATCGCCATGGTCGAGCGCAGCGGCGTTGAGGCATGTAAAGCCGCGGTCCACAACCTGCTTTCTCAGCGCGTAACCGGGCTTATCATCAACTATCCACTGGATGAAGAAGACGCCATTGCCGTGGCCGCCGCCTGCGGTACGGTGCCGGTGCTGTTTCTCGATGTCTCTGACCTGACGCCAATTAACAGCGTGATTTTCTCGCATGACGACGGCGCGCGCCTCGGCGTTGAACATCTGGTGCAGTACGGACATCAGCGTATCGCCCTGCTGAGCGGACCGCACACTTCCGTTTCGGCAAGGCTTCGCCGTTCGGGCTGGCACAAGTATCTGGCACATTACCAGCTACAACCCGTTGTGGAGCTGGAAGGCGACTGGAGCGCGATGTCTGGTTTTCAGCAAACGATGCATATGCTGAATAACGGTAACCTCCCTACCGCCATGCTGGTCGCTAACGATCAAATGGCGCTGGGCGCGATGCGCGCAATCAGCGAGTTCGGTCTGCGGGTGGCGGTAGATATCTCGGTGATTGGCTACGATGATACCGAAGACAGCGCCTGCTACATTCCACCGCTGACCACCATCAGGCAGGATTTTCCGTTATTGGGTGAAACCAGCGTCGACAGGCTGCTGCAACTTCCCCGTGGCGAATCAACCGTGGGCAACCAACTGCTGCCCGTCACCCTGGTTAAGCGCAAAACGGTTCTGCCACCCAATACGCAAACTATCTCTCCCCAGGCGCTGGCCGATTCATTGATCCAGCTCGCCCCCAAATTGTGAACGCACAACAATTGTGTGAGTGAGTTCACTCATTGAACGCCCCAGCCTTTACAGTTGGGATCGCTTATCCGTATTTTGATTGAAATTGTGAGCGAATAACAAATTCAAACAGGATACCGTTATGAACCTGAACACAGATTCACTCTCCGCTGTTCTGGCCCGCCGTGACTGGGAAAATCCCGGCGTCACGCAGCTCAACCGCCTGGAGGCGCATCCACCGTTTTGTAGCTGGCGTTCAGCAGATGACGCACGTACGAATCAGCGTTCGAGTCAGTTACGCTCGCTGAATGGCCAGTGGCAATTTGCCTGGTTTGCCGCGCCGGAGGCTGTGCCGGAAAGCTGGCTGACAAGCGATCTGCCACAAGCTGATACTATCAACGTCCCCTCTAACTGGCAGATGGACGGTTACGATGCGCCAATTTATACCAACGTCACCTACCCAATCCCGGTTAACCCTCCGTACGTTCCGGTACAGAACCCGACAGGATGTTACTCGCTCACATTTCATATTGACGATGCCTGGTTAGATGAGGGTCAGACGCGCATTATTTTTGACGGCGTGAACTCCGCATTTCATTTGTGGTGCAACGGCCGCTGGGTCGGCTACGGACAGGACAGCCGCCTGCCATCTGAATTCGATCTTAGCGATTATCTGCAGCATGGCGAAAACCGTCTGGCGGTGATGGTACTGCGCTGGAGCGATGGCAGCTATCTGGAAGACCAGGATATGTGGCGCATGAGCGGTATTTTTCGCGACGTATCTTTGCTGCATAAGCCCACAACGCAAATTCGCGACCTGCGCATTAATACCCGGTTTAACGACGACTTCAGCCGCGCCATGCTGGCAGTGGAAGTCAGAGTAGCGGGCAACGAGAGCGAAGATTTACGCGTAGCCCTGCAATTGTGGGAGGGAGAAACGCTCACAGCCGAAACGAATTCCCCACTCGGCAGTGAGATTATTGATGAACGCGGTGCTTATCATGACCGGGTGACTCTGTGTCTGAACGTCGAAAAACCGGCTCTGTGGAGTGCCGAAACGCCCAATCTGTACCGCGCCGTTGTGCAGCTGCGCACCGCGGACGGAGCGCTGATAGAAGCGGAGGCCTGTGACGTCGGCTTTCGTCAGGTTTGCATTGAAAACGGACTGCTGTTACTCAATGGTAAGCCGCTGTTGATTCGCGGTACCAACCGCCATGAGCACCATCCGATCAACGGCCAGGTGATGGATGAGGCGACGATGGTGCAAGACATCATCCTGATGAAGCAGAATAACTTCAACGCCGTGCGCTGCTCCCATTACCCGAACCATCCGTTGTGGTACACCCTGTGCGATCGCTACGGCTTGTATGTCGTCGACGAAGCCAACATTGAAACCCACGGCATGGTGCCGATGAATCGCCTCACCGACGATCCCGCATGGTTGCCTGCCATGAGCCAGCGCGTCACGCGCATGGTGCAGCGCGATCGCAACCATCCGAGCATTATCATCTGGTCTCTGGGCAATGAATCCGGCCATGGCGTCAATCACGACGCGCTCTACCGCTGGATAAAATCAGAAGACCCGTCACGCCCGGTACAATATGAAGGCGGCGGCGCAAATACCGCAGCGACCGATATTATTTGCCCGATGTACGCCCGCGTCGATCAAGATCAGCCCTTCCCCGCCGTCCCCAAATGGTCGATTAAAAAGTGGCTGTCGATGCCCGGCGAGCAGCGTCCGCTGATCCTTTGCGAATACGCCCACGCCATGGGCAACAGTTTCGGTGGCTTTGCCAAATACTGGCAAGCGTTCCGTCAGTATCCGCGCCTGCAGGGCGGATTTGTCTGGGACTGGGTGGATCAGTCGCTGACCAAATATGATGAGAACGACAAAGCATGGTCAGCCTACGGTGGCGATTTTGGCGACACACCTAACGATCGTCAGTTTTGCATGAACGGGCTGGTGTTCGCCGATCGCACCCCACACCCGGCGTTATACGAGGCCAAACATGAACAGCAGTTTTTCCAGTTCACGTTACTGCCGGGCGCTGAACGCCAGATTGAAGTGACCAGCGAATATCTGTTCCGCCGCAGCGATAACGAAGTTCTGCACTGGTCTATTGCCCAGGACGGCAACCCGCTGGCCGCCGGAGAAATCGTTCTGGATATCGCTCCACAGGGTCGCCAGGTGATTACCCTGCCAGATGTCCCGATGCCGGAAACCGCAGGTCAGCTGTGGCTGACGGTGCGCGTCGAACAACCTCATGCAACCGCGTGGTCAGACGCCGGGCACATCAGCGCCTGGCAGCAATGGAAGCTTCAAGAGAAGCTCAGCCTGACGCAACTGCCGTCTGCCCACACCGCGCCACAGCTCAATGTGAGCGAAAACGTCTTTACCGTTGAGAACGACAACAAGCGCTGGCAATTCGACCGTCAGTCTGGCCTGCTGACACAGTACTGGATTGGCGATTCAGCCCAACTGTTAACTCCGCTTACTGACCAGTTCACCCGCGCCCCGCTGGACAACGACATCGGCGTGAGCGAGTCAACCCGCATCGACCCGAACGCCTGGGTCGAACGCTGGAAGGCCGCCGGTCACTATCAGGCTGAAGCAACGTTACTGCACTGTGCTGCCAATACGCTGAGCGATGCGGTACTGATCACCACTGAACATGCGTGGCAGTATCAGGGCGAAACGCTGTTCATCAGCCGAAAAAGCTACCGCATTGACGGCAAGGGTGAAATGCAGATAACGGTGGATGTCGACGTTGCCAGCGGTACGCCGCATCCGGCCCGCATCGGCCTTAGCTGCCAGTTAGTGCAGGTCGCAGAGCGAGTGAACTGGTTAGGTCTCGGTCCACATGAGAACTACCCGGACCGTCTGGGCGCCGCCTGTTTTGATCGCTGGGATCTGTCGCTTGATGAGATGTACACCCCGTATGTTTTCCCAAGTGAAAACGGTCTGCGCTGCGGCACGCGCGAACTGCACTACGGCGCGCACCAGTGGCGTGGGGACTTCCTGTTCAACATCAGCCGCTTTAGCCAGCAGCAACTGATGGCAACCAGCCACCGCCATTTGCTGCAACCTGAGGCGGGCACCTGGCTCAATATTGATGGCTTCCATATGGGCGTTGGCGGCGATGATTCGTGGAGCCCTTCCGTGTCGCCGGAATTTCTGCTGAGCGCCGGACGCTACCACTTCCAGTTCATCTGGGGCCAAAAATAATAATATAAGTTGGGCAGGCCCAAACCTGCCCGCATTTATAGGGAGTCTGTTATGTATTATTTAAAAAACACTAACTTTTGGATGTTCGGCTTTTTCTTCTTCTTTTACTTTTTTATTATGGGTGCGTATTTCCCCTTCTTCCCCATCTGGTTACACGAGGTAAACCATATCAGCAAAGGCGATACCGGCATCATCTTCGCCTGTATCTCACTGTTTTCTTTGTTATTCCAGCCAATTTTCGGACTGCTCTCCGACAACATCTGCTGTGGGTAATTACCGGCATGCTGGTAATGTTTGCCCCGTTCTTTATTTACGTTTTTGGTCCGTTATTACAAGTTAATATTTTACTGGGTTCAATTGTCGGTGGGATTTACCTTGGCTTTATTTACAATGCCGGCGCTCCGGCGATTGAAGCCTATATTGAAAAAGCCAGCCGCCGAAGCAACTTTGAATTTGGTCGCGCGCGCATGTTTGGGTGCGTGGGCTGGGCGCTGTGCGCCTCGATTGCCGGCATTATGTTCACCATCAATAACCAATTTGTCTTTTGGTTAGGCTCCGGCTGCGCGGTCATTTTGGCATTGCTGCTGTTATTTTCAAAAACAGATGCCCCCTCTTCTGCAAAAGTCGCGGATGCGGTAGGCGCCAATAACTCGGCATTCAGCCTGAAGCTGGCGCTGGAGTTATTTAAACAACCAAAACTTTGGTTCCTTTCCCTGTACGTAGTTGGCGTTTCCTGTACTTACGATGTGTTTGACCAGCAGTTCGCCAACTTCTTTACCTCGTTCTTTGCCACCGGCGAACAGGGTACCCGCGTGTTTGGCTACGTCACGACGATGGGAGAATTACTCAACGCCTCAATCATGTTCTTTGCGCCGCTGATTGTGAATCGCATCGGCGGCAAGAACGCCCTGCTGCTGGCTGGTACGATCATGTCGGTAAGGATTATTGGCTCCTCATTCGCCACCACTGCGCTGGAAGTCGTTATTCTCAAAACGTTGCATATGTTTGAGATACCGTTCCTGATCGTCGGTTGCTTCAAATACATCACCAGTCAGTTTGAAGTGCGTTTCTCGGCGACGATTTATCTGGTGTGTTTCTGCTTCTTCAAACAGTTAGCAATGATTTTCATGTCAGTTCTGGCCGGAAAAATGTATGAAAGTATTGGTTTCCAGGGAGCTTATCTGGTGCTGGGGATCATTGCGCTGAGCTTCACGCTGATTTCCGTATTTACCCTAAGTGGGCCGGGGCCGTTTTCCCTGCTGCGTCGTCGCGAAAGCGTCGTGCTGTAAAAGCATCTTTGCCGGATGCACCACTCACGTGGTTTATCCGGCCTACAACGCGTCATCTTCACACGACCATCCTGACCTGGAGGTTTAAGTTCTGCGGGCAACAAACCGCTTTTTTACCGTTATGGTAAAACGGGGCGAGAAGCCAGGTCATAGCATGAGCAGAAAGACAATTGCGGTAACGGCGCTCTTGATCAGCGCACTACTTTCAGGATGTGGCAGCATTGATGCACGCACGGCAGGCGAGAATTCAGATACCTATTACGTGGGTATGCATCATGATATTGATAAACTAAAAAACCCAGGCGCTTACGATTATAACTATTTCGATTTAGCGCTGTTGTTTGTTGATGTGCCGTTATCGTTCGTGGCCGATACGGTTTATGCGCCGTTTGATTACTATCACGGGCCGTATAAGAAAGTGGATTAGAACGTAGGCCCGGTAAGCATTGCGCCACCGGGCATCACACGATGTTACTCTTCGATCGCCTGACGGATTTGCTGTAACGACGCGGGATCGTCAATGGTCGTCAGATCGCCGGGATCGCGGCCTTCGCAGATCGCCTGGATCGTCCGTCTGAGCATTTTACCGGAACGTGTTTTCGGCAACTGCGACACAAACCAGACGTGTGCCGGACGGCCAAAGTTGCCAATCTGGCTGTCCACCAGCGCCATAATCGCCTTCTCTTCCGAATGTGCGATGTCGCGATCTTCAAGGCTGTCGCTCTGTTTCGGAATAACAAACGCGACCGCTACCTGCCCTTTCAGCGCGTCCTTCACGCCGACTACCGCCACTTCGGC
>OAUX01000444.1_pt1 | contig 18413 bp, 10 predicted proteins | sample 1501311 | NCBI WGS metagenome assembly OAUX01 (sample SAMEA2580066, study PRJEB22360) | human gut metagenome | reverse complement strand
CGCCCATCAGCTCGGCAAATGCGTGATCGTGGTGACGCATTCCAAGCGCGTCGCCAACTCCGCCGATGTCGTGCTGCGTCTCAGGAGCAAGAAACTGACCCGGGCATGACCCACCTGGGCCGGGCGGCACCCCGGCGACGACCCGCATGGAATCATCGTCATAATGACGCCTGCGATCCCTGGACATGAGAAACCGCACCTCCGATCATCGAATCTGGATTACTCCAGTCCAACAATCGGGGTGCGGTTCAAAAGGCCCTTTTTTGTGTCGGATTACGAACCGCGCGTCTCACCGCTTGCCGTTGTAGATCTCGTTGTCGATCACATCGGCGAACACGCGATTGACGGCCGGGCGCACCACTTTCAGCGACGGTGTCAGGCACTTGTTCTCCTGCGTGAACTGCGTGTCCAGCACGGCGAACTTGCGTACGGATTCGGCGCGCGAGACCGTCGCATTCGCCTTGTCCACGTACTGCTGAATCTCCTCGCGCACCGCGGCGTTCGTGGCGAGCCGGTCGACCGGCGTCTCCGTGGACAGGCCGTGCGCGGGCAGCCACAATGCCAGCGACTCCGGATCGAGCGTCACCAACGCGCCGATGAACGGGCGCTGGTCGCCCACCACCACGCAGTGCTCCACGATCGGGCACTTGGCGATCTCTTCCTCCAGCGGAATGGGGGAGACGTTCTTGCCGCCGGCAGTAATAATAATGTCCTTGATGCGGCCGGTGATGACGATGTGGCCCTCATCATCGATCTCGGCCAAGTCGCCGGTCCTGAGCCAGCCGTCGGCGGTGAACGCCTCGGCCGTCTTCTCCGGCAGATTGTGGTAGCCGCGGAACACGTTCGGGCCCTTGACCTGCAGTTCGCCTTCGTCGGAAATGCGAATCGAGGAGCCGGGCGCGGGCTGGCCTACGGTGCCGATCACATTGTCGGTCACGCGCGTGGCGGCGAACGGGGCGGCGGTTTCGGTCATGCCATAACCCTGAATCATCGGCAGTCCGATGCCGTTGTAGAAATGCGCCAGATCGAGCGACAGTGGTGCGCCGCCGCAGGCCACGTACTTGATCTTCGGGCCCAGAGCACCGCGCACCGTGCGGTAGACGAGCGTTTCGTACTTGGCGCGCTCGGCGATTTCGGCAAACGTGTGCTGCTCGCCGGCCTGCTCCTTGCGGCTCCAGACGCGCGCGGCCTCGGCGGCCTTGACAAACAGGCGGCCCTTCCAGCCGGCACCGGCCTTGTGCGAGGCGGCGTTGTATACCTTCTCGAACACGCGCGGCACGCCCAGCAGGTAGGTCGGTTCAAACGAACGCAGGTCCGGCAGCAGGGTTTTGGTGTCCGGCAGATAACCGACCACGCCGTCATCGGAGGCGATGGAGGCGTACTGGATGAATCGCGCGAAGCAGTGGGCCAGCGGCAGGAAGAGCAGCAGGCGCGGATGGTCGTCAAGCACCACTTCATGCAACGCCTGCGAGGCGGAGATGGTGATGGACACGAAGTTCTTGTGGGTCAGTTCGGCACCCTTCGGGTTGCCGGTGGAGCCCGAAGTGTAGACGATGGTGGCCAGATCGTCGGCGCGCACGGTGGCCACGCGCTCGTTCAGTTCCTCGTCCGAAACAGCCACGCCCAGACCTTCGAGCGCGCCCAGCGCGTTGCCCTCGATCATGAGAATCTGCTTCAAGGCAGGACAGTGGTCCTTGACCGAGTCGAGCCGGTCGAAGCGCTCGCGGTTGTCGGCAAAGGCCAGCTTGACCGCCGAATCGTTCATGATGCGCTGGGCTTGCGGGGCGGAGTCGGTGTCGTAGATCGGCACGCTTACCGCGCCCACTGCGGCCAGTGCGAAATCGAGAATGCCCCATTCGAGACGGGTGGAGGAAAAGATGGTCACCGCGTCGCCCTTGGCGATGCCGAGCGCGATCAGGCCCTTGGCGGCCGAGACCACGCGCTCGTGGAATTCGCCGGTGGTGACGTTCTGCCAGCGGCCGGGGCCGATTTTCTTGGCGGCGATTACCGTGTCCGCGCCGGTGCGGGCAAGGCGATCGGTAAGTAGGGAGTAGATGGTCTGGTTGTCGCGGATTTCGATGGATTCGCCAGGCGTGGTGTAGTGGTCAAGCATAAGCGGGCCGTGTCCTTACGTGCGTTGCGTGATGGCTGTTGACAAAATCGAGCCATTCTGACAAGTTAGGTTACGCTGGCGTAAGGTTGCGCGCGTTGTGGGCAATGGAGAAGTTGTCTGTCTGGTTTTGTGGATTGTATACAACGCCGTGTCTAACCGGTTTGCTCTACGGTTATGACACCGTGTCCATTTCGGGAGCCATCGACTTCCTGCAGGACAAGTACGCGCTGAGCCCGGCCCTGCAGGGTCCGGTCATCAGCTCCAGCATCATCGGCGCCGGCTTCTCCGGCTTCCTGTCCGATAAGTACGGCCGCCGCCGAAGCACTGGTCGCCGCGCAAAAAGCAGCACTAGGCCGCGTTTGCTGCGTCTATTGGCGAATTGATCATATGGGTCGTCTGCGTGCAGACGACCCTTTTGCGTTCCGTCGGCTTCTGACACCGTAGAAACGTGCTTTCTCGGCTTCGAGGGGCTGATTTTGCCTTATCTGGAAGTCTACTTCCACTTCGAGGGGCTGATGCCCAAGTAGACACGGCCCTAAAACGGCGGAATGACGTTGACGTGTAGCCGTTTATACTTCCGATTACATGGATGAGGAGCCCCTCGAAGCGGAGATAGACTTCCGGCAAATGCGAAATCAGCCCCTTGAAACGGAAGTAGGCCTCCGGCAAACGCAAAAATGAGCCTCCTCGAAACGGATAAATGCACGTATTGGGTGTAGTGGATGCTTCAGCCCCTGATATCGAAGCATATTTTTTTGGTTGGCGCGTCTAGCATGCGCACTCCGCAATCGATAATTCTGTGGCCTCTCTCACTTTAAAAGTCTGGCGTGTGCGAGGGCGTTCGCTTAAGGTGAATGGGATTGCGCGGAATGTGGAGCGCAGGTACACATGACGAGGGCACACCGCAACAACACGGCAAGGGGAAGCGGACCATGTTCGACAAACGACTGTTCCAATTGGCGCCTGGCTTGAAAAAACTCATAGCTGGCAAAGTGGCCCTGATGTGGGTAGGTCTGCTTGCCAACATTGGTTTTATGCTGTCGCTGGTAATGCTGCTGAACAGCTTACTGACCGCTGTGGCACCGCCGCTGCTCCAATGCGGCGGCACTTCGCAAGGCGCGGCCTGCCCCGTGCCGTTGTCTGATCGGCACGGCGCGGATGTGCTGCCCATGGCTGGCGACGTCATGATTTACGTGCTGCTTGCGCTGGTCTGTATAGCGGTCCGTTACACGGCCACCACGCACGCCACCCGTCTCGGCACCGAAGCCGCCGAACGAGTCAAGCTCGCTTTGCGCTCCAAGCTGTACCGCAAAATGGTGGCACTCGGCCCGTCCTACAAAACCCGCATCAAGACCTCGGATGTGGTGCAATCCGCCGGCGAAGGTGTTGAACAGATTCAAAGCTTCTTTGAACTGTTCCTGCCGCAGCTCTTCTATGCGATTCTTGCGCCAATCACCTTGTTCGTGGCCATTGCGCCGATTAACGTGCCCGCCGCTGCCGTCATGCTGGTCTGCGCGCCGTTCATCATCATCGTGACCGGCATCGTCTCCATGACCGCCGCCCGCGCCTTCAAGAAGTACTGGGTGCGCTACACCGATATGGGCGCCGCGTTCCTCGACAATCTCCAAGGCCTTGAGACCCTGAAAAACTTCGACGCCGACGAGCGCGCCGCCATCGAGATGGACAAGAAAGCCGAAGGCTTCCGCGTCATGACCATGCGCGTGCTGCAGATCCAGCTGCGCTCGCTGACCGCCATGGACATAGTGGCCTACGGCGGTGCTGCGGCCGGCATCGGTGTGGCGTTATGGCAATACGCGCATATTGGCGATGCTTTTGCCAATGGTGCGTCCGGCTGGTCGCCAATCGCACTGGCCTCACATCTGCCTGGTGTGCTTGCCTACGCGGCATACGGCCTGCACTATCTCATCCCGTTCGGGGTGGGCTACCCGCTGTCTCTTACCGGTCTGCTGTTCATTGTGCTGCTGTCCGCCGAATTCTTTATTCCCATGCGTCAGCTTGGCTCGTTCTTCCACGTGGCGATGAACGGCATGACCTCCACCAAGCGCATCTTCGCTCTGCTGGACACCCCGGAGCCCGAGCATGGCACGGCGACCCTGCCGGCCAACGATTCCGATTCCGCTGACGACGGTCTGACGGTCCGCTTCGACCACGTCGGCTATTCCTATGATGATGCCGGGCACGGCGACTCCAAGTCCGCATCCGCAAAGACCGATAAGCAAGGTGAAACCAGCCCCAATTCCGCCGTCGCTCCTGCGCTCACCAACATCACCTTCGCCGCACGGCCCGGTCAGTTCACCGCCATTGTTGGCATCTCCGGTTCCGGCAAGTCCACGGCCGCCTCGCTGCTCGCCGGTACACTGGCCGGTTACCGAGGTTCGCTCACGCTGAACGGTGTCGAGGTATCCGATTTGTCAGGCGAAACACTGGCCGGAGCCGTCACTGTGATTGGTGCCAGCAGCCATCTGTTTGCGGGCGCATTGCGCGAGAATCTTCTGATGGCCTTGCCCGATGACGAGATTCCTGATTCGCCGGATTCCGTGGACTCCCGTCTGTGGTCCGCGCTCGAGCAGGCGCGCATTGCCGACTTCGTGCACGCACAGCCGAACGGACTGGGCATGCCGATTGAGTCCGATGCCGCCAACCTGTCCGGCGGCCAACGCCAGCGCATCGCCATCGCCCGCGCGCTCCTGCATGATTCGCCGGTATTTGTGTTCGATGAGGCGACCAGCAGCGTTGACATGGAATCCGAAGAGCTGATCCTGGATACAATTCGCGAATTGGCGCAATCCCGCGGCAAGACGGTTATTATGATCACCCATCGCATGGCCAACGCCGAACACGCTGATCAAGTGGTGGTGCTCGAACACGGCAAGTCGGTTGAGAGGGGCACCCATACCGAGCTGATGACGGCGGACGGCGTCTACGCCAAGCTGTTTACCACGCAGGCAGATATTGAGAACTTCGGAGAAGGCCATGCTCGGCGTGTGCTGCAGGTTGGTTCCCGCAAGCAGGAGCTGTCCGACGACAGTCGGACTGAGGGTGGCGCAGCGCGCGTAAGCGCAGAGGCGGGTATGACGGTTGACCGCCTGCAGTCAGCTTTGCCGACGGCTTCCGTTGGCGGGAGTGAGCAGGCCTCGGCTGAGACTCCGGCTGGTGTTGCAAATAGCGATTCGTCTTCCAAAATGAGCACATTCCAAGTGATCAGGCGACTGCTTAAGGAAGCCCGACCTCTGGCAGGACTGATGGCAGCGGCCTCCACCGCCGGCACCATCGGCCATCTTTCGGCCACTTTCCTGCCCGTGTTCGGCATTATCGCGGCATTTGCACTTACCGGTAATCCGGTGTGGGGCATGGGTGTTGCGCCCGCCGTCATCATGATGATTATCTGTGCTCTTCTGCGTGGCATCACCCGATACATTGAACAATATCTGAACCACAATGTGGCATTCCATCTGCTCGCACTCTTCCGTTCCAAGGCGTTCGCCGCGTTGCGCAGACTGGCGCCGGCCAAGCTCGCGGGCAAAGGTAAGGGCAACCTTATCGCCATGCTGACCACCGATGTGGAACTGCTTGAGATCTTCTTTGCCCACACCATCAGTCCGGTGGCCATCGCGGTAACCTCCACCATCATCTACACGATTGTGGCCGCCACCCTAAGCCCATGGATGGCGCTGGCGTTGATTGCCGCCCACCTGGTTATCGGCATCCTTGTGCCGCGATTCTTTGCCACCGGCGTACGTAACCTTGGCCCTGCCATCCGTGGCGCTGCCGGAGAACTCGACGATGTGATACTCGATGACATGCGCGGCCTGGACGAAATCATCCGATTTGGTCGCGGCGAGGAACGTGCGCAGGCCATCGAGGACCGTACCCATGCGTTGTGGAAGGATCACGCCAAACTCAGCAAGGTCAACGGCCGTTTCACCGGAATCAGCGGACTCTTGGTGGCTGTGCTCACAGCGGCTTCGGTCGCCGTGGCTATTGCCTGTGCCGGCGCGAACCCGCAGAGCATTCCGGCTCTGATTGCCGCCTTCGTGCTGTTCGCCGGCTCGTTCGGACCGACTTTGGCGCTCGCCGCCTTGCCCGCTAACCTGACTCAGACCTTCGCGTCCGCTAGCCGACTGTTCGGACTGATGGACGAGGTGCCCGCTGTGACCGAGAACGGCACTGTTGTGCCGCAGGAGTATATGGGCATGCGTCTTGATGACGTCACCTTTGCATATGCGGGGGAGCGCGAAGTCCTGTCCGACTTCTCGCTTGACGTGCCGCAGCATGGCGTGCTGGGTATCCAGGGGCCGTCCGGCCGAGGCAAGTCCACCATGCTCAAGCTGCTGCTGCGCTACTGGGATCCGCAGCGCGGTCAGGTGACGTTGTCCGGCACGCCGTTGCCCGAGGTCGATGTGCATGCTCGCCGACGTATTCAGGCCATGATGAGCCAGGAAACCCACCTGTTTGATGGCTCTATCCGAGACAATCTGCTGATTGCTTTGCCTGAGTCCGAGGTTGAAGCTGCAAATGTTGCAGGCAATGGGGAAGTGGGTGCCAAGACCGTTGATTCCCGACAGCAGCGGTTGGCGGCGCAATCGGCAGAGGGCGATGCCGTTCAGGTGGCAGCATCTGACGGTCTCGACGCTCGTTTGCGTCAGGCTCTCGCCAAGGCCTCCGTGCTTGATCTCATTGATTCCCTGCCCGATGGCCTTGATACTCAGGTAGGCGAGTTGGGCGACCGTCTATCCGAAGGTGAACGCCAGCGTATCGGTTTGGCTCGTGTGTTCCTGCGCAATGCTGATCTGGTGCTTTTCGACGAGCCGACCAGCCGTTTGGATGCTTTGAACGAGGCTATTATTCTACGTTCCATTCACGCTATGGCCGTGGGTGAGCAGCATGCAGACAAGGAGCGCGGCGCGGCTGTGGTGCTGGTCTCCCACCGCGAATCCGCCATGCGCATTGCTGATGCGGTACTCAATCTGTAACTGCCTGTAACTACGCGGGAATCACATCGCATTGCGTTACGTTACCGCGTTGCATTGCGGTTCCTCGCTGGTGGCGGCGATGCCATCTCCGGTCGTCATTGCGTTGCTGCGTTTGTGTTGCGATATGTGATGCGGCAACGCAGCAATGCGGCAATGCAATGTGATGTGGCAACGTGGCAACGTAGCGATGCAATAACGCGGCAACGTGACAACGTAGCGATGCAATAACGCGGCAACGTGACAACGTAGCGATGCAGTAACGCAACGCAGCATTCACGCCTTGATCAAAGCGCCGATGACGAGCGCCTTCTGCAGCCCTGGGCGGAACAGGTCGTGAAATTCATGCGACATTTCGGTTTCGAGTTTGACCGATGCATGGATGTCGTCAGTGCGAAGGCGTGCCTGTTCGGTGCCGATGATGTGCTCGAGCACCGCGAATCCCTCTTCGGTTTTGCCGGCTTGAATGAGGAATCGTGGGCTTTCCGGTGCTCGCACCATGAAGAGCAGGAACGCGGCGGCCGGAATCGCACCCAGCCTCAGCATCCAACGCCAACCGGCGTTGACATCCCAGCTTCTGGGACCGTAGGAGGCGATGATGTAGTTGATGACATTGGTCAGGAAGATGCCGCATACCGCGAGGAGCTGATAGGAAAAGGCAAGCAGACCGCGGATATTGACCGGCGCTTAAGGCCAGACCGAACGTATATTTGCCCGATCCGTGAGTACGTATGGTTGTTCCCAAGGGATTGCGCTGCTTGGAAGCAGCTTGAAACAGGCCCGCCATGTGCTTTTCCTCTCAATACAGCTATGGGGGGTGCCTGTTCATACTAGTCAGATTCTTGTCATATGGCGTTGAATATCTACAAATGTGGGCACTGGTGAGGCGGCTGAGTGGTGGAGTCGCGCCGTGGTGTGTGGGTGTTGGGGACTCACGAGCATGCTGCGCGTTATTTGGTGGTGTGCTGAGAGTCGGGACCTACTCACGTTGGGGGAGGGGATGAAGAGCCTCTGAGACAAGTCGCTGTTCGACTGGAGATTTGCTCACGTGGAAAGCATGGAAAAGGCGAAAAAAACAGGCGTGTCGGGTGATTTGACAAATTGGTACACAGGTGTATCATCTTAGGTATTGGTACACGGGTGTACCAAAGAAAACACCCCAAGGAAAGGTGGCCAGAGGAGACTTCGCAAGCGGCCAAACGAATTGAAATCCAACGCAGCAGTCGATTCGTTTTTGGCAATCGGAAGGCAGTCGTCAACAATCGGAAGGCAGCCAAAGACAGCCGGAAGATAACCGAGAAGTAACCGGACGAAAACCGGAAGCCAGTCGGAAGAAAGCCAACCACCCGCAAGTCAACTCCAATGGTCCAGAAGGAGATAACATGCGCAACACCAAGAAGGTCATCGCGGCAACGGCAGCCGTGGCCACGCTCGTCGGTCTCGCCGCCTGCGGCAGCAGCAACGACAACGGCGCCAACAAGGGTGACGCTGACAAGGCCGAACTCGTGTTCTGGGGCTGGGATTCCGGCAACTCGATGAAGGAAATCCTCGCTGACTTCGAGAAGGCCAACCCCGGCATCACCGTCAAGTTCAACAACACCGGCACCGCCGAGAAGACCTCCACCGCGCTCTCCAACGCCATCGCCGCAGGCAACGGCGCCCCTGACGTCGTGATGCTCGAAGATCCGACCGTCACCCAGTTCGCCGTCACCGATGGCCTCGTGGACCTGAGCGAATTCGGCGCCGACAAACTCGCCGACGACTTCGCCGCCGGCCCGTGGAACAAGCTCCAGTACAACAACAAGCCGTACGCTCTGCCGATTGATTCCGGCCCCGAAATGTTCTTCTACAACAAGGCAGTGTTCGACAAGGCCGGCGTGGACGGCGAGTCCATCAAGACCTGGAACGACTACTACGAGGCCGCCAAGAAGATCCGTGCCACCGGCTCCTACATCACCAATCTGGCCGGTACCTCCAACGACTATCAGCCGTTCACCGCCCAGATCTGGCAGGCCGGTGCCCAGCCGTGGAAGGTCGATGGCGAGAACATCACCATCAACATGACCAAGGACGAGGGCATGCAGCGCTATATCCAATTCGTCCAGAAGCTCATCGACGAAGACCTCGTGGACGCCAAGACCCCGAACTGGTCCGACGATTGGAACCGCGAGCTCAACGATGGCACCCTCGCCTCCCTGACCATCGGCGCTTGGATGCCGATCAACCTCATGACCGGCGCCCCCGATCAGGCCGGCAACTGGCGCGTCGCCCAGCTGCCGCAGTGGGAGGAAGGCAAGGAAGTCTCCGCCGAAGACGGTGGCTCTGCACTTGCCGTCACCTCGCAGTCCAAGAACCAGGCCGCTGCCTACAAGCTCGTTGAGTACATGACTCATGGCGAGGGCGCTCAGACCATGGCCGACACCGGTACCTTCCCGTCCCTGAAGAAGATCCTCCGGTCCGACTCCTTCACCGACCCGACCACCGAGTCCAACAAGAAGACCAACGACTACTTCGGCGGTCAGAACGTCAACGAAGTCCTTTCCGCCGCGGCTCAGCGCCCGACCGAGAAGTTCCAGTACCTGCCGTACAACCCGTACGCCCAGACCGCTTACGGCGACGAAGTCTCCAAGGCCTACTCCGGCGACATCACCCTGGAGAAGGCGCTTGAAAACTATGCCAACAAGCTCGCCGAGCAAGGCAAGCAGCAGGGCTACAACGTCACCGTCAAGTGACGCAACCGATCTATTGCCGGTACATCCGGCACTGACCAACAATCAAAACCTGCGGCTAGGCCACTCTCCTTCCGCCTAGCCGCCCGATCTCCCAAAGCGGGGATGCTCCCCAGTGTCCCCGCTTTCCCGTGCCCTCGCCTGACGTGACCGCTCCAATCGAGCGACCCCCTGGTAGCGGGCGCAGCACAGCAATCCGTATTCCAAGAAAGCAATCGATTATGTCCGATCAAACAATGGCCGCAGCCCCGCAGCCAACGGTGGGAATCCTGCCTGAGGAGGCGGATCTGCACACGGCCGAGGCCCGCGTCAACAAGCACAAGGCCGACTGGCGCGGCTGGAAGTTCATGTGGCCGTTCGCCGTGGTGTTCGTCTTCGTGTTCATCATCCCAATTGTGTACGCCATTTACATCTCCTTCTTCAAGAAGCAGATGGTCGGCGGCACCAAGTTCGTCGGCTTCGAGAACTACGCCCGACTGATTCAGGATCCGCAGTTCTGGAGCTCGGTGGGCCGCGTCACTATCTTCACCGTATTCCAGGTGCCGATCATGCTGTTTCTGGCCGCAGCCATGGCCCTCGCTTTGGATTCGATGAAGCTGCATGGCACCAAGTTCTTCCGCATCTCCACATTCCTGCCCTATGCGGTGCCCGCAGTGGTCTCCACCATGATTTGGGGTTTCGTGTATGGCGCCAAATACGGTCTGGTCGGCTCCCTCAACGACTTCCTCGGCACCAACATCGATGTGCTCAACCCCGACGTGCTGCTTGCATCCATCGCGAACATCAACACGTGGGAATATGCCGGCTACAACATGCTGATTTTTTACAGCTCCCTAAGCACCATTCCACACAGCTTGTATGAGGCCGCCTCCATCGACGGCGCTTCGGAGTGGCAGATTGTTAAGAAGATCAAGCTGCCGGAGCTGAAGGGCTCGCTGGCCATCACGGTGATCTTCTCGATCATCGGCAGCTTCCAGCTGTTCAACGAGCCGAGCATTTTGCAGAACATGGTTCCGGGCAACGCGATCACCACGTACTACACGCCGAACATGTACGCCTACAACCTGAGCTTCACCGGCAATCAGAGCAACTATGCCGCAGCTCTGGCCATCGTGATGGCCATCATCACCATGGCCATTGCGTATGTCGTCCAGCTTAAGAGTATGAAGGAGCAGATGAAGTAATTATGAGCACTGCAACCATGACTTCAACAACAACCATGACCCTGGCCGATCTCAAGGCTCAGGAAAAGGCCGCCAAGAAGGCCGAGAAGGAGCGTCAGAAGCGCATCGACGCCGACGAGAAGGCCGAGCGCAAGCGCGCCGCCAAAACCGGTTTCTCCAACCCGGCGAACCCGACCCGCTCGATGGCCCTGACCATCGTGTGCGCGATTTTCGCGGTCTACTGCCTCTTCCCGTTTGTCTACCTGATGATTAACGCCACCAAGACCCAGTCCGACTTCACTTCGACGTTCGGCCTCGGTTTCGGCAAAACGTTCGCCCTGTTCGACAACATCGCCACGGTGTTCACCTATCAGGACGGTATCTTCGGCCGCTGGTTCGTCAACACGATTCTGTATGTGGTGGTCGGCGCCGGCGGTGCCACCTTGCTGGCCATCATGGGCGGCTATGCGCTGGCCAAGTTCCGCTTCCCCGGCCGTAAGCTGTGCTTCGTGATCATCATCGGCGCCATTTCGGTGCCGGGTATCGCGCTGGCCGTGCCGCAGTTCCTGCTGTTCGCCAAGATGGGCCTCACGAACACCCCGTGGTCGATGATTATCCCGAGTTTGGTATCCACGTTCGGTCTGTATCTGATGTGGATCTTCTCCGATCAGGCCGTGCCGGATGAGCTGCTTGAAGCCGCGCGCGTGGATGGTGCCGGCGAGTTCCGCACCTTCTTCCAGATTTCCCTGCCGCTGTTGGCACCCGGCATCGTGACCACTGCATTGTTCGCCATTGTAGCGACGTGGAACAACTACTTCCTGCCGTTGATCATGTTGAAGGATTCCAACTGGTACCCGTTGACGATCGGTCTGAACCAGTGGAAGGACCAGGCTTCAACCGCAGGCGGTCAAGCTATCCAAAACCTCGTGATTACCGGTTCGCTGATCACGATCATCCCTCTGGTGATTGCGTTCCTGTGCCTGCAGAAGTACTGGCAGTCAGGCCTCGCCGCAGGCGCCGTCAAGGAGTAACCTCTGGCTCCCTCTGACGGGAGCTGGCCGCGGAGCGGACTGAGGGTGGTCATATGGGGATTCGACTGGCGACCACCCCCAGTCAGCTTCGCTGACAGCCCCGCCAGCGGGGGCGGCCTCTCTGGTGTTCACAACCTGCAAGCACAGCACTTCCCGCAAACCGATACAATAAAGGATTTGATTAATATGACTACTCATAGAGCATTTAGGTGGCCGTCCCTGCTGACGGAATCCGGCCGCGGCATCGCGTTCGGCGGCGACTACAACCCGGACCAGTGGCCCGAGGAGACGCTGGACGAGGATATCCGTCTCATGGGTGAGGTCGGCGTGAACGTCGTATCGCTGGCAATTTTCAGCTGGGACAAGATCGAGCCGGTCGAGGGCGCGTTCACGTTCGAGTGGCTCGACCATGTGATCGACAGGCTCGGCAGAGCCGGCATCGCCGTGGACTTGGCCTCCGCCACAGCCGCCGCGCCGCTGTGGCTGTACGAATCCCATCCAGAGGTGCTGCCGGTAGACCGGTATGGTCATACCGTCAACGCGGGCTCACGCCAGTCGTGGCAGCCAACAAGCCCGGTGTTCAAGGAATACGCGCTGCGCCTGTGCCGCAGACTTGCCGAACACTACAAGGACAACCCGTATGTGACCGCCTGGCACATGGGCAACGAATACGGCTGGAACAACCGCTACGACTACTCCGACAACGCCTTGGCCGCGTTCCGCACGTGGTGCGAGGCCAAGTACGGTACCATCGACGCGTTGAACGAGGCGTGGGGCACGGCCTTCTGGTCGCAGCACGTGAACAGTTTCGACGAGGTGCTGCTGCCACGTCACATGGGCGGCGACGCCATGGTCAACCCGTCGCAGCAGTTGGATTACGAGCGGTTCGGCAACGACATGCTGCTCGACTTCTACAAAGCCGAACGCGACGCCATCGAGCAGATCTGCCCCGACAAGCCGTTCACCACGAACTTCATGGTCTCCACCGACCAGTGCGTCATGAACTACGCCAAATGGGCGGATGAGGTGGACTTCGTGTCCAACGATCACTACTTCCATGAGGGCGAATCCCACCTGGACGAACTCGCCTGCTCGGACGCGCTCATGGACTCCCTCGCGCTGGGCAAGCCGTGGTACGTGATGGAGCACTCCACCTCAGCCGTGCAGTGGAAGCCGCTGAACACACGCAAACGGGCCGGCGAACTCATGCGCGACTCCCTGGCCCACGTGGCCATGGGCGCCGACGCCATCTGCTTTTTCCAATGGCGGCAATCCAAGTCGGGCGCCGAGGCGTTCCACTCCGCCATGCTGCCCCACGCGGGTGCCGATTCCAAGGTCTTCCGCGGCGTATGCGAGCTCGGTAAGGCGCTGAAGACCCTCTCCGACGCCGGGCTGCAGGGCACTGAGCTCGAGCGTGCCGGCACGGCGATCCTGTTCAGCGCGGAATCCGAATGGGCCACACGCTCCGAAACCCTGCCCAGCATGAAACTCAACCACTGGCACGACGTGCGCGACTGGTACCGCGGCTTCCTGGATGCCGGGCTGCGCGCGGACGTGGTGCCGCTCGCCTACGACTGGACCGGCTACAAAACCATCGTGCTGCCCACCGTGCTCAGCCTGTCCGACGAAGACGTTCTCCGTATCGCCGACTTCGCGAAGGCCGGCGGAACCGTCATCGTCGGCTATGCCGCCGGCCTGATCGACGAGCACTTCCACATCGGCCTCGGCGGCTACCCCGGCGCCGGCAACGGGCTCCTACGCGACATGCTCGGCATCCGCTCCGAAGAATTCAACATCCTCGGTGAAGAAGCCGAAGGCGAGCCCAGCGAAATCAGCCTGTCCAATGGTCTGACGACCCGCCTGTGGCAGAACGACGTGACTTCCGTAGCCGCGGACACCACAGTGCTTGCCTCTTACGCAGGTAAGTCCGCCGCCGACTGGGAGCTGGAGCGCACCCCCGCCATCACCAGCCGCCCCTATGGCAACGGTACCGCCATCTACGTGGGCTGCGACCTCAACCGTCACGACATTGCCCAGTTGCTCAAAGCACTTGGCTCCCGATGGCAGGAGTTGTCGGCGCAGCCGACTGAGAGTGGTCAAACTCCAACCTATCCCACCACAGATCCCCGCATCCTGCACACCATCCGCCGATCCGCAGACGGCTCCACCCGCTTCGATTTCTACCTCAACCGCTCAAACCAGCCCGTCGCCATCAACGGTGTGGAAGGTGATCCCATCATCGCCCACCGTTGCGAGACTGACGCCGTTGGATATACGCTGAACCGCAACGCCATTCTTATCGCTAAAACGTCCTGCTAAACCGCGCTAGAATGGCAATGTTGTCCGGATAGAGGAGTGCGGCATGAGCGACGAGAAAACAGCCAAGCGTCGAGTGACGCTACGCGATGTCGCTCAGGCCGCCGGTGTATCGCTCAAAACTGCGTCGAACGTGATCAATGGCTCCGGGCGTATGACAGATGAGACCCGTGCCAAGGTCGAGTCGGTCATTAAGGACCTCGACTACCGAGTCAACGTGGCCGCCCGCAACCTCAACCGCGATCACACCGGCTTCATCACCCTCGCCGTGCCTTCGCTGATTCCGCCATATCTGGCCGAGCTCGCCAACCGCACCATCGAGGCCGCCCGTCAGCGCGACTATTCCGTATACGTCACCACGTATGCGGAAGGCTCCGCGAAAGGCGCGCGCGATCTGCTGAAGAAGTTCAACTCCACGGTGTCCGATGGCATGATCCTTTCCATGAGCGAGGTGGAAAACATTTCGCCCGATGATCTGAAGGTTGATTTTCCGCTGGTCATCGTTGGCGCGCGTACCACGTGGGGCATTGTGGATCACGTGACCCCAGACGATGTATCCGCAGCCGCCATGGCCGCAGGCTACCTGTATGACCGCGGTTCCACCAGACTTGCAGTGATCGGTGCCCGTGACGTTTACGACGAAGATGCATTGCTGAATGCCGTAGAAGGCAACGCGCAGCTGCGTCTGCGCGGCATCATCGAAGAGACCCGTAGGCGTGGGCTCTCCTTGGATCCGCAGCTGATTGGCAACACCGATCAGGATTGGACCATCGGAGCCGGTGCCCGTGTGACCCAGCGGCTCATTGATTCCGGCGTGCCATTCGACGGTGTGATTGCCTTGAACGATCAGTTGGCCATCGGCGCATTGACCGCTCTGCGCACCGCTGGTTATGAGGTGCCCGTGCAGGTGCAGGTCATCGGCTTCGATAACAACGAGGAAGCCCCCTACCTGCAGATTCCGCTGACCACCATGGATTCCCGCCTTGACTGGACGGCTCCCACGGCAGTGGATCGCATCCTCGGACGTATCGACGGCAGCATCACCAAGTCCGAACTGCTCACCACCGAATCCCAGGTCATCGCCCGCGCCTCCACACGCTGAACGACATTGCTGTAATGCTGGTGTTGCTGTACTGGGCCGTACGAGGCGTTGATACACCGGTTGACCAACACGGCATAAAGTGCTAAGGTGACGATTGCGTGGTACACAGCTGTACCGCGTGGCGCATAAGGAAAGGAAGCGCCAAGCATCACTGGGCGTTCGTTCTGAGCGTTCACCATTCAAAGGAGAAAAAGCATGCGCCGAAATACCGCGCTTACTCGCATTATGGCATCCGGCGTGGCCGCCATAATGCTCTGCGCAGGAGGCACGTTCACTGTAAACGCCGCCGAAGAAGAACCAGTTAAAGCCGACGTCTCGGTCAAGGCCATCCAAGGCTTAAGCGATGATTTCATCGGCGGTATGGACGTCTCATCCATGCTCTCGCTGGAAGAAAGCGGCGTCACGTTCAAGAACGCCAATGGCGAGGTCGAGGATTTGTTCACGTTGCTCAAGGAATCCGGCGTGAACTATGTGCGTCTGCGTGTGTGGAACGATCCGTTCACCGCAGACGGCCAAGGATATGGCGGCGGCAACGTCAACGCCGATCGCGCACTGACCATGGCCAAGCGAGCCACGGCAGCAGGGCTGAAAGTGCTGGTCGACTTCCATTACTCCGATTTCTGGGCCGACCCCAGCAAGCAGCAGGTGCCCAAGGCGTGGAAATCCTTTGAAGGCGACGCGGACAAAACCGCCGACACCGTATACGACTACACCAAGCAGACTCTGACCACGTTCAAACAAGCCGGCGTGGACGTCGGCATGGTGCAGGTCGGCAACGAAACCACTGCGAAAATCGCCGGCATCTCCGGCTGGGACGGCATGTCCAAAGTATTCTCCGCAGGTTCCAAAGCCATACGCGAAGTGCTCCCCGAAGCCAAGGTCGTCATTCATTTCACCAACCCGGAGAAAGCCGGCACCTACGCCACTTACGCCAAACAGTTGAGCAACCACAATGTGGATTACGATGTGTTCGCCAGCTCCTACTACCCGTTCTGGCATGGCACCACCGAAAACCTCGCCAGCGTGCTCAAGAACGTGGCCTCCACTTATAAGAAAGATGTGATGGTGGCGGAAACGTCGTGGGCATACACCTTGGATGATGGCGACGACGATTCCAACACAGTGCCCAGTAAAGTAACCGCCGATAACCTCAAGAAATACGACATCAGCCCGCAAGGCCAGGCCGATGAGATTCGCGCGGTCGCCGAGGCCGTGAACAATATCGGCGACAATGATGGCGATGGCGAAAACGACGGCCTGGGTGTGTTCTACTGGGAGCCCGCATGGGTGCCCGTGGGCACCGGCGGCAAGGATAACGCCGAACTGGTGGATACGTGGAACAAGTACGGTGGCGGCTGGGCCACTGAAGCGGCCGGCGAATACGATCCCAATGACGCCGGCCTGTACTGGGGCGGCTCAGGTGTCGATAACCAAGCTTTGTTCGATTTCGATGGCAAGGCGCTCGCCTCTCTGCCGACGTTCAAGTACATTCACACCGGTGCCGTCACCGATCATGTGTTCACCAAGATAGATCCAGTGGAGATTACCGCGACTGACTCGGATTCCATCGACGCGATCAAAGCGCAATTGCCGAGTGAGGTGACCGCACACTATCAGGATGGGGTGGACGAGACCGAAACCGTGACCTGGCAATCCGCTGCGCTTGACTGGATTCGTGGCGCAGGCACATACACCATCACCGGCACCACCAACGCTGGCCACGACGTGACCGTCACCGTCACCGTCACCGCCACTCCCGCCAAGGATTACGTAACGGACGGCAGCTTCGAGAACGCTGAGAACGATAAGAACTGGACCATTGCCGGCACCGGTGCGTCCATCACCGAAGACAGTGGCAACGCCGCCGACGGCAAGCGCGCGCTGAAGTTTTGGGCATCCGATGCCTACAGTTTCTCCGCCACGCAGACCATCACCGGACTCGAGCCTGGCGAATACGTGCTGACCGCCATGAGCCAAGGCGCGGCAGCGGACAACGCCGCTATTACCGATGGTGTGGCCCTCTCCGCCACAACGGGTGGCAAGACCACGTCCGATGCGCTGGAACTCAACGGTTGGGTTAAGTTCGATACCGCCACCGTGCCTGTCACCGTGGGTGCTGATGGCACAGCGACCATCACCATCACGGGCAACCTGCCTGCCGACGCATGGGGCAATGTGGACAAGGTCTCACTCGTCAAAAAGACCGAAACTCCGGTGAAGCCATCCACGGAGAACCTGGACAAGGCCGTGGCCGAAGCCGGGAAAATCAATCGCGATGAGTACACCAACGAGTCGCTCGCCAAACTCGATCAGGCGCTTGCCGCCGCTGACGTGCTGCTTGCCGGCAGCACCTACACCGAGCAGGACGTGAACGATGTGATCAAGCTTGTTGCCGATGCCATTGCCGGCCTCGCCCAAAAGGAGGTCTCCAGCCTGACCGTCACGCCAAGCAAAACCACCTATCAGGTGGGCGATGCCATCGATGCCGACCATGATCTCAAGGTCGTGGGCAACTATTCCGCAGGCATGGGCAATGTGACGCTTTCCGCCGACCAGTTCACGCTCGATTACGATTTCTCCGCTCCCGCTGATGCGGCGAAGGTTACCGTAACGCTCAAGTCGAATCCGAATGTCACCGAAACCTATACGGTTGCGGTTACCGCTCGGGCCGAAGGTGGTTCCGGCAACGGCTCGGACGGTGCGGGTAATGGCGGGGCTACTATCAATCCCGATACGGGCGAGGGCGATAAGACCAACGGTGCGAATGGCGACAAGATCACTGGTGTGCTGAGCAATACCGGTAGCGCGGTGACTGCCGTGGGTCTTGCGGTTGTCGTTCTCGGCGTGGCCGGCGGGGTCTCGCTTGCTTTGCGTCGTAAGCGCTCCTGATAGAGACTGATGCGGCATTATGATGCGGTTGCCGGCAGCCGGCAACCGGCTGCCAGATGACAACTGTGCTACCCCGACA
>OAUX01000441.1_pt1 | contig 18491 bp, 18 predicted proteins | sample 1501311 | NCBI WGS metagenome assembly OAUX01 (sample SAMEA2580066, study PRJEB22360) | human gut metagenome | reverse complement strand
CGTCCTTTTGTGTTAGGTTTACCAACAGGTAGTACACCACTTAAGACCTATCAAGAATTGATTAAATTAAATCAAGCGGGAGAAGTGAGTTTTAAACATGTGGTGACCTTTAATATGGATGAATATGTGGGTTTACCAAAAGAACATCCAGAAAGCTATCACAGTTTTATGCATAATAATTTCTTCAATCATATTGATATTCAACCGCAAAATATCAATATTTTGAATGGTAATACCAATGACCATGATGAAGAATGTCGTCGTTATGAAGAAAAAATTAAATCTTACGGCAAGATTCATTTGTTTATGGGCGGTGTAGGCGTTGACGGCCATATTGCCTTCAATGAGCCAGCGTCTTCTTTAAGCTCGCGTACCCGTATTAAAACCTTAACGCCAGATACTATTATTGCAAATTCTCGTTTCTTTAATAACGATGTAAATCAAGTACCAAAATATGCTTTAACAATCGGTGTGGGTACATTACTTGATGCAGAAGAAGTGATGATTTTAGCAACAGGCCATAATAAAGCCTTAGCCGTGCAAGCTGCGGTAGAAGGCAGTATTAATCACCTTTGGACGGTAAGTGCCTTACAGCTCCATCGCCATTTTGTTTTAGTATGTGATGAGCCTGCTCTGCAAGAATTAAAAGTGAAAACAGTGAAATATTTTACTGAATTGGAAGGTCGTGCGATTCATAGTGTGTTATAAGTGCGGTTAATTTTAATTTGATTTTAGGAAGGTATGATGAAGTATGCATTAATTAACAGCGTAATCTACACCAAAAATGAGGTGTTAAGAGATTATGCAGTGGTTATTGAAGGGGAATATATTCAATCTGTTATTCCACAAAGCGAATTAGAAAATGGGATTAAAACCATTGATTTGCAAGGTCATAATCTCACTGCAGGCTTTATTGATCTGCAATTAAACGGCTGTGGTGGCGTGATGTTTAACGATCAAACAAGTGTAGAAACATTAGAAATTATGCAAGCGACTAATTTGAAATCAGGCTGTACTAGTTTCTTACCAACGTTTATTACCGCACCGGATGAAGATATCAAACGCGCAGTAAGTATCATGCGAGAGTATTTGAATAAGCATAAAAATCAAGCGCTTGGTTTACACATCGAAGGCCCTTATTTAAGTCTTGAGAAAAAAGGCGTACATCGCCCGGAATATATCCGTGAAGCGACGCCTGAGATGAAAGATTTCTTATGTGATAATGCGGATGTCATCACTAAATTGACAATTGCCGCTGAAAACCCAACGGTGCAATATATTCCTGATTTTGTGAAAGCAGGCATTATCGTGTCTATTGGCCATTCTAATGCAACTTATGAAGTAGCAAAAGCTGCCTTTCATAAAGGTGCAACGTTTGCTACTCACTTACACAATGCCATGTCGCCGATCAGTTCAGGACGAGCAATGGGCGTAGTTGGTGCAGTGTTAGATTCTGATGTTTACACGGGGATTATTGTAGATGGCGTGCATGTGAACTTTGGTAACGTTCGCTTAGATAAAAAAGCGAAAGGTGACAAACTTTGCATTGTAACCGATTCTCTTGCTGCTGCAGGTGCACCACCTGAATTGGAAACCTTCACTTTTGTAGGAAAACCGATTTATGTGAAAGACGGTCGTTGCTACGACGCAAATGGTACGATTGCAGGCGCATCAATTACCATGATGGAATCCATTAAAAATGCGGTGGAATATGTAGAAATTCCATTAGCAGAAGCAATTCGTATGAGTAATCTTTACCCAGCAAGAGCGATTGGCGTAGATGATCGTTTAGGCTCTGTTGAAGCAGGTAAGGTAGCAAACTTAGCGGTATTCACAAAAGATTATGACGTAATTGGTACCGTATTAAACGGCGAATGGAAACCAAACTAAAGTGCGGTCAAAAATAGTATTGTTTTAAACGTAATCCGATCTTTAAACAGATCGGATTACTTTTTATGACTGTAGTACGGTGATCTTACCGGTATCTACTTGGAACAATTTTCCTTTTCCCACTTGCATCTCTTTGAGTTGACCTTGAGTAATAGCGGTTACGAAAACTTGAGAACCACTTTGTTGTAAGCGTTCCGCAAGTAGGGCTCGTTTATGTTGATCCAACTCTGAGGCAAAGTCATCAATCAGAAAGATGCAATGACGCTGTTTTTGAATCATTAAATGTTCACCTTGTGCTAAACGTAGCGCACACATCAATAATTTCAATTGACCACGAGAGAGTACGTCTTCCACGGGGAGCCCATTGGCTTTAAAACGGAAATCGGCTTTTTGCGGACCAGAAACCGTATAGCCAATGGCTTTATCTCGCTCAAAGTTTTGCGCCAATAATTCACCATATTCAGTCTCTTTATCCCAGCCTTGATGAAAGCTAACAGTAATCTCTAATTCGGGTAAAAATAACTGGCAGGTTTTTTCGATCTCAGGACGTAAAGCCTCTGCGTATTCAGCTCGCCAATCACTCACTTGGTGGGCTAATTTGGCTAATTCAATATCCCAAATTTTAATCGCAGAATAAGGCTGGTTTTGACTTAATGCGGCATTTCGCTGTTTTAATAAGCGGTTTAATGCGACCCAAGATGAATGGAAACTATTATGGTGGTGGAATAAGCCCCAATCTAAAAATGCACGTCGAAAACTCGGTCCGCCATTTAATAGGGTAAGTCCTTCTGGTGTAATTAATTGCATCGGTAAAAGGTGAGCGAGATCGGCAATTTTATTGCCGTCTTCACCGTTTATTTTTGCGATGGTATTGCCTTGGCGGAGTTTTTGTAAGCCAACAGACCATTGATGCTGGCTTTCTTGTATTTGGCCAAAAAGCGTGAAATGAGGTTCGTCGTAAGAAATGATGCGATTTGCGACCGCACTTTTGAAAGAGCGTCCATGTCCGAGATAAAAAATGGCTTCTAATAAGCTCGTTTTTCCGCTGCCGTTGTTGCCGACTAAAAAGTTAAAGCCGTGATCAAATTCAAGATCCACGGCATTTAAATTTCTAAATTTTTCAACAATTAAGCGGGAAATGGCCATTATTTCTAGAGGCGCATTGGCATAATGACGTATTCTGCACTTGCATCTTCGCTGTTTTCAATTAAGCAGCTTGATGACGCATCAGTGAGGCGGATACGTACTTGTTGGCATTTTAAGGCGTTCAATACATCTAAAATGTAAGTTACATTAAAGCCCACTTCCATTTCTTCACCTTGATAATTCACATCCACGATTTCTTCTGCTACTTCGTGTTCAGGGTTAGATGCGGTAATTTTAAGTTGGTTTTCACTTAAGTTTAAACGCACGCTACGTACACGCTCATTAGAAAGGATCGAAGCACGTACAAAGGCTTGTTTTAAGGTTTCCCAGTTACCTTCTACGATACGAGTTGCATTACGTGGTAATACACGACGGTAATCCGGGAAGCGACCATCAATGAGTTTTGAGGTAAACACAATGTGGTTTAAGTGAATGCGAAGATTATTCGTGCCGATTTGCAAACGAGCAAGTTCGTCACTGCTTTCTAATAAGCGATTCAGTTCTAATACACCTTTGCGAGGGAGAATAACTGAATGGGTTTGCAGATCTTGATCTAATTCGATCGTACAAACAGCAAGACGGTGACCGTCAGTTGCAACAGTACGTAATAAATTACCTTCCGTTTCAAATTTCATGCCGTTTAAGAAATAGCGGGCATCCTGGTTTGCCATTGAAAATTGGGTGGCTTCAATTAAGCGACGTAAGGTGCTTTGCGGTAAGGCAAAATCCACTTCAGATTGCCAATCTGTTAGATTTGGATATTCTTCAGCAGGCAGAGTAGTGAGATTAAACTTACTGCGACCAGACTCCACAATGGCGCGATCTTCTTCAAAGGTAACTGTAATTTCAAATTCATCTGATAGCGTGCGGCAAATATCTAAGAATTTTTTAGCCGGAATGGTGAACGCGCCATCAGCGGTTGAAGAAGAAAGTTGAGTATAGCTAGAAAGCTCCACTTCAAGGTCTGTACCTGTAATCGTTAAACGGTTATCTTCAATTTGTAATAACACGTTATTTAATACAGGAATATTCGGACGATTGCTCAATACGCCACAAACTTGCTGTAAGGGTTTTAATAGATTTTCTCTTGAAATGCTAAATTGCATCATTGGCTCCTTATGCAGATAATGTGCGAATTAAATTCGCCCAATCTTCTTGAATACTGCTGTCTTTTTCACGGAATTTGGGCACTTCACGGCAGGCATTTAAGACTGTCGTATGGTCGCGTTCAAAGGCACGGCCAATTTCCGGTAAACTTTTATTGGTTAATTCTTTTGCTAATGCCATCGCAACTTGGCGTGGGCGAGTGACTGATCTCGCTCTACTTTTTGATTTTAAATCAGCCACTTTAATTCGATAGTATTCTGCCACGACTTTCTGAATGTTTTCAATGGTGACCAAACGTTCTTGTAAGGCGAGAATATCTTTTAATGTATCACGAACAAAATCAATATCAATGTGACCACCTTTGAAATCTTGCATCGCTTTTACACGGTTTAATGCACCTTCTAATTCACGAACATTGGTACGTAAGCGTTGGGCAATAAAGAATGCGACTTCTTCTGGCAGCTCCATGTTATGTTCTTCTGCTTTTTTCAGCAAAATCGCAACACGGGTTTCTAAATCTGGTGGTTCAATCGCAGTGGTTAAACCCCAACCGAAACGAGATTTTAGGCGTTCTTCAATTTTCTCAATTTCTTTTGGATAGCGGTCAGAAGTCAAAATGATTTGACGACCAGTTTCAAATAAACTATTGAAAATATGGAAAAATTCTTCTTGTGTTTTTTCTTTTTCTGCAAAGAATTGAATATCATCCACTAATAATGCATCAAGAGAACGATAGAATTTTTTGAATTGATCCATCTTATTATCACGCATCGCTTTGACCATGTGCTGCATAAAATTATTAGCATGGATATAAAGCACGCGGGCATTCGGTTTATTCGCTAAAATACCATTACCGATTGCGTGTAATAAGTGGGTTTTACCTAAACCTGTACCCCCATATAAAAAGAATGGGTTTGCCGTTGGTTCACCTGGTGCAAGAGCAAGTTTTTGACCTACTGCACGAGCGAGTTGGTTTGATTTACCTTCAACAAAGTTTTCGAATAAATGTTTACGATTTAGATGTGATTCAAATTTAGTAGATGAATCAGATTCTTGCTGAAAACTCGCCGCACTTTCTTGATGATTATTCGTTTGAATTGGGGCTTCAACTGCTTTTGGCGCTGGTTTTACCCCTTCTTTTACGATAATTTGTAAATTTGGATTTTTAGCAAGGGCTTGGCAAATTTGATGAATTTGGGCCAAGTAATGATTTTCTACCCAGCTTTTCACAAACATATTTGACGCATATAACACCACTTGATCTTGCGAGATGATATCCGCTTGTAATGGGCGTAACCATGTGCTGAGATCCATCGGGGAAACCTGATCTTGTAGTTGTGATAAGCAATCTTGCCATAGGGTAGAAAGGCTCACGATAAATTATCCTTATGTTATATGCGTATAAAATAAAAGCCGCAAAAGTGCGGTTAAAAATCGAAGAGAATTTTACAATAATTTAGGCAAAAGATCTTCTGTTGGTCGTCAAAAAAAGACAAAAAGGTTGCTTGAGATTTTGTCTAAAATCCGTATAATCCCCACGATTTTAGAAGAAACGGAAGATTATTTCGGAATTTTCTCTTTTCTTATTTGACGAAAGCCCAATTTATGATTAAAATTGCGGTCTATTTTTTATAACCCTTGTTGTGTTTTGAATATCAAAACAGTAAACCATTTTGATTTAGGTAGATTACAATGAAACGTACATTTCAACCTTCTGTATTAAAACGTAGCCGTACTCACGGTTTCCGTGCTCGTATGGCAACTAAAAACGGCCGTCAAGTTTTAGCTCGTCGTCGTGCTAAAGGTCGTAAGAGTTTATCTGCATAATCACCTCTTTTAGTGATTAAGCTAAACTTCTCTCGGGAGTTACGATTGCTAACTCCCACTCAATTCAAAAATGTCTTCGAACAACCGTTTCGAGCAAGCACCCCTGAAATTACCATTCTCGCACGCAAAAATAATCTTGAGCATCCACGCTTAGGTTTAACTGTGGCTAAAAAACATCTTAAACGAGCACATGATCGTAATCGTATTAAACGTTTAGTTCGTGAAAGTTTTCGTTTATCTCAACATAATTTGCCTTCTTGTGACTTTGTCTTTGTGGCGAAACGTGGCATTGGTCAGCTTGATAATCAAACGTTTTTACAAACTTTGGATAAATTATGGGCACGTCACATTCGTTTGGCACAAAAATCCTCATCGCTTTAATTAAGTTTTATCAAGTAGCGATTAGCCCTTTAATCGGGCCACGTTGTCGTTTTGTGCCAACCTGTTCTTGTTATGGTATTGAGGCGTTAAAAACACATGGATTGTTAAAAGGTAGTTGGCTTACGCTAAAACGTGTATTAAAATGTCACCCCTTAAGCGCCGGTGGATTCGATCCTGTTCCGCCGAAAAAGATTAATAATAACGATGAGAAAAAATAATGGACTCAAGACGTAGCCTATTAGTGCTTGCACTACTCTTTATTTCTTTCCTTGTTTATCAGCAATGGCAACTTGATAAAAATCCACCTGTTCAACAACAGACCACGGAACAAACAACAGCCGCCTCTTCTGATGTCCCGGCAAGTTCTTCTTCATCTGCTGAAGTAGTGGCAGATTCACAAACAAAAGGTCAAATTATCACATTAGAAAATGATGTACTCCGTTTGAAAGTGGATACATTAGGTGGTGATGTAATCAGTTCTGAACTATTAAAATATGATGCAGAATTAGGTTCAAAAGAACCTTTCGTCTTGTTAAAAGATACAAACGAGCATGTTTACATTGCACAAAGCGGTTTAATTGGTAAAAACGGGATCGATACAAAAGCAGGTCGCGCGCAATATCAAGTTACTGGCGACAATTTCAAATTAGCAGAAGGTCAAAATGAACTTTCTGTGCCATTAACATTTGAAAAAGATGGTGTGACTTATCGTAAAATCTTTGTGTTAAAACGTGATAGTTACGATGTAGGTGTTAACTTTGAAATTGTGAACCAAAGTGGTAGCGCAATTGAAGTTGAACCTTACGGCCAATTAAAACACACATTAGTTGAAAGCAGCGGTAACGTGGCAATGCCTACTTATACCGGTGGTGCGTATTCTTCTTCAGAAACCAATTACAAAAAATACAGCTTCAGCGATATGAAAGATAAAAATCTTTCTATCGATACCAAAGCAGGTTGGGTTGCTGTTTTACAACACTATTTCGTATCAGCTTGGATCCCAAATCAAGATGTAAATAACCAACTTTATAGTATTACAGACAGTAAAAATAACGTTGCGTCTATTGGTTATCGTGGTCCAGTCGTTTCTATTCCAGCTGGTGCAACAGAGACTATTACCAGCTCATTATGGACAGGTCCGAAATTACAAAACAAAATGGCTGAAGTGGCTAACCACTTAGACTTAACTGTCGATTATGGTTGGGCATGGTTCATTGCGAAACCATTATTCTGGTTATTAACGTTCATTCAAAGTATTGTATCTAACTGGGGTGTAGCAATTATTTGTGTTACCTTAGTGGTTAAAGCGATTTTATATCCGCTCACAAAAGCACAATACACTTCTATGGCGAAAATGCGTATGTTGCAACCGAAAATGCAAGAAATGCGCGAACGTTTTGGTGATGATCGCCAACGTATGAGCCAAGAAATGATGAAACTTTACAAAGAAGAAAAAGTAAATCCACTTGGCGGTTGCTTACCATTAATCCTTCAAATGCCAATTTTCATCGCATTATACTGGACGTTTATGGAAGCGGTTGAACTGCGTCATGCACCATTCTTTGGTTGGATTCAAGATTTATCGGCACAAGACCCTTACTACATTCTCCCAATATTAATGGGTGGATCAATGTTCTTGTTACAAAAAATGTCACCTACACCAGTTGCCGATCCAATGCAACAAAAAGTGATGAATTTCATGCCGTTGATCTTCATGTTCTTCTTCCTCTGGTTCCCGGCAGGTCTAGTACTTTACTGGTTAGTGTCTAACTTAATCACTATCGTACAACAACAAATGATCTACCGTGGTTTAGAGAAAAAAGGGTTACATACCCGTAAAAAATAACAGATAGAAGGCATCGAAAGATGCCTTTTTTCTATCATTGATTGATATATAATCACATGGGCGTATTAATGCGCCCTCTCATTTTTTTATCGCAGATAAAAGTGCGGTCAATTTTTAGTGAGTTTTTATGAAAGAAACAATCGTCGCACAAGCGACAGCACCAGGACGTGGCGGTATTGGTATTTTGCGTGTATCTGGCCCGAAAGCGGTTGAAGTGGCACAAGCGGTACTAGGTAAATGTCCTAAACCAAGAATGGCAGATTATTTACCTTTTAAAGATGCTGATGGCACAGTATTAGATCAAGGCATTGCGCTTTATTTTAAATCGCCGAATTCCTTTACTGGTGAAGACGTACTGGAATTACAAGGCCATGGTGGACAAGTGGTATTAGATTTGTTGCTAAAACGAATCTTACAACTTGATGGCGTTCGTCTTGCACGTCCAGGTGAATTTTCTGAACAGGCTTTTTTAAACGATAAATTAGATTTAGCTCAAGCAGAAGCGATCGCGGATTTAATTGATGCCACTTCGGAGCAAGCTGCTCGTTCAGCATTAAAATCATTACAAGGTGAATTTTCTAATAAAGTGAATCAGTTAGTGGATTCCGTGATTTATCTTCGTACTTATGTGGAAGCGTCGATTGATTTCCCCGATGAAGAAATTGACTTTTTGGCAGACGGTAAAATCGAAGCAAAATTACGAGAAATCATCAATCAACTTGATTTAGTCCGTAGCGAAGCGAAACAAGGCTCAATTTTACGTGAAGGGATGAAAGTGGTGATTGCCGGTCGTCCAAATGCAGGTAAATCAAGTTTACTGAATGCTTTAGCGGGTAGAGAAGCGGCTATTGTGACGGATATTGCAGGGACAACGCGTGATGTGTTGCGTGAGCATATTCATATTGATGGCATGCCTTTACATATTATTGATACCGCAGGACTTCGTGAAGCGACAGATGAAGTTGAACGTATCGGGATCTCACGTGCGTGGACTGAAATTGAGCAAGCCGACCGTATTATCTTAATGTTAGATAGTAGCGATCCTGATAGCCAAAATATTGAAAAAGTGCGGTCAGAATTTTTATCAAAATTGCCAAGTAATATGCCGGTGACCATTGTCCGCAATAAAGTAGATTTAAGCGGCGAGACAGTTGGACTAAAAGAAGAAAATGGAACAACGACCGTTTGTTTATCGGCTCAAACACATCAAGGCGTAGATTTATTACGTGAGCATTTAAAACAGGTGATGGGTTTCCAAACTGGCATGGAAGGCGGTTTCTTAGCGCGACGTCGTCATCTTGATGCCTTAGAAAAAGCGGCAGAACATTTACAAATTGGATTAGTCCAATTAACCGAGTTTCATGCAGGTGAATTATTGGCGGAAGAACTTCGTTTAGTACAAGCTAATCTCAGTGAAATTACGGGGCAATTTACCTCGGATGATTTACTCGGTAACATTTTCAGCTCTTTTTGTATTGGAAAATAGGTTTTAGGTTATGACTTTTCATATGTTGTGGGTCATAGCTTTGGGGCTTTCTATGGATGCATTTGCGGTATCCATTTCCAAAGGTTTGGCAATGCGCGCTTTTCGGTGGAAACAAGCACTGGCCATTGCATGCTGTTTTGGACTATTTCAAGGCATTATGCCCGCAATCGGCTATGTTGTTGGGCTTCAATTTAGTCAGATGATTCAAAATTGGGATCATTGGATTGCCTTTGCTTTACTTGCGATTATCGGTGTGAATATGATTCGAGAAGGGCTGAGCTCAGATGATGAACCTGTACCCTCATTGATTAGTTTAAAGCACCTACTAACACTTGGTGTGGCAACGAGCATTGATGCGCTAGCCGTTGGTGTCTCTTTTGCTTTTCTTTCCGTGGACATTTTGTTGGCTGTCTTTATCATTGGTTTAATCACCTTTGTCATCTCTTTTATTGGTGTAAAGAGAGGTCATTTTTTAGGGAAAAAATTCAAAAGCAAAGCAGAGATTTTTGGCGGTTTAGTGTTATTAGTCATGGCTGTGAAAATCCTACACGAACATGGTGTTTTTTAAGTGCGAATTTTCGCCTTTTAGATTATAATCTTACGAACTTTGTCTTTTTTAAAAGGGTAATAATTGAATGTTAATTGAAAAAATGCATGGCATCGCCCATAGCTTTATCGGAAAAGCGATCTTTGCTTTAATTCCAGTTTCATTTTTGATTGGTGGGATGTCAGGTTATCTGTATAGCAGCAATGATAGTTTTGCGGCAAAAGTAAATGGCGAGACTATCTCTCAACAAGATTTCTTAAATCGTTATAACCAAGAGTTTGAAGCGCGAGCTCAACAAGAAGGCGAGAGCTTCCTAGCAAAAACTGACTCTGTGGAATTTGTGACTGCACTTCGTCAAAATTTAATTCAACGTTTGGTGGATCAAGAATTAATCCGTCAATATGCGAAAGAATTAAAATTAGGTGTAAGTGATGAGATGATCAAACGTGCGATTGTGAGCGATCCTAACTTACAATCTAATGGTAAATTTGATAACGCGCGTTATCAACAATTATTGACTCAAAATGGTTTAACATCCGATACTTATGCGGCTATTTTACGTAATGCATTAACACTTGAACAAATGCAAAACGGTTTGGCGGACAGTGAGTTTGTCGTGCCGGCTCAAGTCAAAGATAATGCACAAGTCTTTTTCCAAAAACGTATCGCTCGTCTTGCAACTCTTCCATTAGCCGATGAAATTGCAAAACAAAAAGTGACGGACGAAGAAATTAAAGCGTATTACGATGCGAATGCGAAATCACTTGTTCAACCTGAACAGGCTAAAGTCCAATATATTCGCGTCTCAGCAAATGCATTAGGTAAATTACAACCAGTAACTGAAACGCAAATTGCGCAATATTATCAAGAAAATAAAGCGCAATTCATTAGCCAAAAATTAGCACATATTCAATTATCAACTGAGAAAGAAGCGGATGCCGTTTATCAAGAACTGCAAAAAGGCGCTGATTTTGCTGAGTTAGCAAAAACAAAATCCATTGATAAACTTTCTGGTGCTCAAGGCGGTGAATTAGGTTGGGTAAAAGACAACGAATTACCGAAAAACTTTGAAGATGCAGCATTATTGTTAAATGTTGGTCAATACAGCACACCGGTTAATGTGGATGGGGCTTACCATATTATTTTAGTGCAAGATCGTAAAGAACGTACTTTAGAAGAAGTGAAAGAACAAATTGCGGATACTGTACGTAAAAACTTAGCAGAAAGCCGCTTCCAAGCAGTAGAAAAAGCGGTTCGTGAAAAAGCAGCAGAAAGTAGTGATTCATTAGCTGCGGTAGCTGAAGCGGCAGGCGTGAAAGTGGAAGAAACGGATTACTTTGGTAAAAATAATGTCCCTGCGGCATTAAATTTCCCAAATGTGACTTCTGCTATTTTTGAATCTGATATTGCAAACGGCGGTGCAAATTCTGAGCCATTAACTGTAGGTGAAAATGAATTTGTAGTGGTACGTGTCGTGGATCACAAAGATGAAGGTTTACAAAGCCTTGATGAAGCAAAATCAACGATTGAGCAATTCTTAAAACGTGAAAAAGCCGATAAAGTATTAGTTGAAAAAGCAGAGCAAGCGGTTAAAGCGCTATCAGCCGATCCAACCAAATTACCTGCAGGTATTAGCTTTGGTGAGCCACAAACCTTTACCTTAGTAGATAATAAAGATCCAGTGCTTTATGAAGGTGTATTTGCTATTGCAAAACCACAAGATGGTAAAGCGGCTTATCAAGTTGCTCGTAACAGCAAAGGTGATGTGGTTGTGGTTGCTCTTGAACGTGTAGAAGAGCCTACTTTAAGTGAACAAGAATTAGCGAAATTTAGCACTCAACTTGTTCTTGCACGTCAAGGTGAATTGCAAGGACAGTTAATGCAAGCATTACGTGAAAAAGCACAAATTGAGATTAATAACACCTTTATTAATCAAGATGATTCAGAAGAAGGTGCCTCTCACTAAGTTGATTGAAATGTCATTCATCATCAATTTCTGATGGAAAATAAAAGCAAAGTGCGGTAAATTTTGACCGCACTTTTTTATATAAAATAAGGAGAAGACTATGGCTCAAGAAACCATTTTCAGCAAAATTATTCGCAAAGAAATTCCGGCCAATATTGTTTATCAAGATGAATTAGTAACCGCATTCCGTGATATTTCACCTCAAGCGAAAACCCATATTTTGATTATCCCTAATAAAGTGATTCCAACGGTGAATGATGTGACAGAACAAGATGAGGTTACCTTGGGTCGCTTATTTACTGTTGCGGCTAAAATTGCTAAAGAAGAAGGCATTGCCGAAGACGGTTATCGTTTAATTGTGAACTGTAATAAACATGGTGGACAAGAAGTATTCCATATTCATATGCATCTTGTTGGTGGTGAACCTTTAGGTAGAATGTTGGCGAAATAATGAAAAAGATCCTAATTACAGCAACGGTATTATTTTTAACGGCTTGTTCATCTGCACCAAATATTGTGGGAACCAATAAGCCAATTTTAAATATGGCGGCAAATTTAGCACCGGCTTTAGATGTTGATTTGTCTGATAATACAGCGGCTTTAAAAAATAAAACTACACAACAACTCAATGTTCTTTACCATCTTTATTGGTATAACACACAAGGTGTAACGCAAGTTTGGCCGAATCAGCAAGAAAGCCAATCAGGCAATATTTTATTGCAACCACAAGAAAAGAAAGTGTTTGAACTACCAAAACCAAGCACAGAAAGTAGCAATTATCGTCTTTACTTACAATAGTTTATGTCCACATTATTAATTGACCTTGAGAAGTTGAATTACTGGAACATCCTTTAGTTGCCGGTTTGATTTTATTTACCCGTAATTTTTATGATCGTCAGCAAGTTCAAGCGCTAATTAAATCCATTCGTCAACGAGTGAAAAAGCCTTTATTGATTACCGTCGATCAAGAAGGTGGTCGCGTGCAACGTTTCCGTGAAGGGTTCACTCAGCTCCCTGCGATGCAGGCTTTTGCGGCATTAGTTGAGGACTCAGCTCAGCAACAGCAAATAGCAAAAGAAGCGGGTTGGCAAATGGCGGCTTAAATGGTGGCTCTAGATATTGATTTGAGTTTTGCTCCGGTGTTGGATTTAGGTCACGAATGTCGTGCGATTGGTGATCGTAGTTTTGGCTGTGATGTAAAAAGTGCGGTTAATTTAGCAGCAGCTTTTATTGATGGTATGCACCAGGCGGGCATGGCAACAACAGGAAAACACTTCCCGGGACACGGCCATGTTTTAGCTGATTCTCATCTTGAAACCCCTTATGATGAGCGCGCAAAAGAAGTGATTTTTAATCATGATATTTTGCCATTCCAGCAATTAATTCAACAGAGTAAGCTTGATGCGATTATGCCGGCTCACGTGATTTATACACAATGTGATAGCCAGCCAGCAAGCGGTTCGAGTTATTGGTTAAAAGAGATTTTGCGTAAACAGTTGGGCTTCCAAGGGGCGATTTTCTCTGATGATTTAGGCATGAAAGGCGCAGGCTTTATGGGCGATTTTGTGGCTCGCAGTGAAAAAGCCTTGAAGGCTGGTTGTGACTTATTATTGCTTTGTAATGAACGTGAAGGTGTTATTCAAGTGCTTGATAATCTGAAGTTAGAGGAAACAACAGAGCATTTCGCAGCACGCCAAGCTCGCTTGAAATCGCTCTTTAAACAAAAATCCTTTGATTGGTCAGAACTCACAAAAACTTCGCGTTGGATTGAAAATCATCAAAAACTGACCGCACTTCAACAAGAGTGGCTTGCTTCTAAATGATTGATTGCCATCATTATCAAAAAGGCGATTGCCGTTCTTGTCAATGGCTTGAAATGCCTTATGAACAGCAACTCGCCAAGAAAGAAGAGCATCTAAAACAACAACTTGCCAAATTAGATTGTGATAATTTAATTTGGCATCCGCCTTTTTATTCCTCCGAGACTGCCTTTCGTAATAAAGCGAAAATGGTGGTAAGTGGCGCGGTGGAACGTCCCATTTTAGGTATTTTACAAGCCCCTAATGATCCACAAAGTGCGGTAGATTTATGTGATTGCCCGCTTTATCCAAAACGCTTTGCTGAACTCTTTCCGATTCTAAAAGATTTTATTGGACGTGCAGGCTTAGTCCCTTATAACGTGGCTAAGCAAAAAGGTGAGCTGAAATATATTCTGCTTACAGAAAGCCAACATACAAAAAAATTGATGTTGCGTTTTGTATTGCGCTCAGAAACTAAATTATCGTTAATTCAACGTGAATTTGCAGGCTTATTGGAAAAATTACCACAACTTGAAGTGGTGAGCGTGAATATCCAACCTCAACATGCGGCGATCTTAGAAGGTGAGAAAGAAATCTTTTTGACTGACCAACATACTTTATCAGAAAGTTTTAACGGTATTCCGTTGTTTATTCGCCCTCAAGGTTTCTTCCAAACGAATCCACTTGTAGCACAAGGGCTATATGCAACGGCACAAGATTGGGTGCAAGATTTACCGATTACTAAACTTTGGGATCTCTTTTGTGGCGTTGGAGGTTTTGGACTTCATTGCGCTAAAGCTTTACAGGATAAACATCAACAAGAAGTGGAATTGACCGGGATTGAAATTTCCCCATCTGCTATTCAAGCGGCGACGCAATCCGCTCAGGTGTTAGGGCTAAACAACGTTAAATTTCAATCTTTGGATGCGGCTAATTTTGCTTTAACACAAGATGCAAATAAACCGGATTTGGTGATCGTCAATCCACCTCGTCGAGGTATCGGAAAGGAACTCTCTAAGTTTCTCAATGAAATGCAACCGCACTTTATTCTTTATTCCAGCTGTAACGCGATTTCCATGGGAAAAGATTTGCAGTATCTAACCAATTATAAACTTACTCAAATTCAATTATTTGATATGTTCCCGCATACAGCGCATTATGAAGCACTGATATTATTAAAACGCAATGGTTAACAAAAAAAGCTAACAGAAATATTAGCTTTTTTATTTAGAAATTTAACCGCACTTTTATTTTGCTATAAATCAACGCCATTAAGAAGAATGCAGCCTGCAATAAAATAATACAAGCACCAGTAGAGGCATCAAAATGATAGCTAAGTAGTACGCCTAATAGACTTGCAGTTACGGCGCTGATGATTGCGATAACGAGCATTTTATCGAAGCGATTCGTCAGTGTGAGAGCAGTGATGCCTGGTGCAATTAGCATCGCTACAACCAAAATAACCCCAACGACTTGCATCGTACTCACAATAGTGAGCGCGAGTAATGTGAGCAAGCCATAATGCAATAATTTAGGCGAGAGACCCGCAACACGAGCATGGCTAGGATCAAAGCAATAAAGTAGAAAATCGCGACGTTTTAATCCAAGTAAAATAAAAATGATCAAGGCGATAATAGCCGTTTGAATCAACTCTTGTCGGCTTACACCCAATACATTACCGAATAAGATATGTGTAAGATGTTGTGATGTTTGGATTTTAGTGAACAGCACCAACCCAATGGCAAACATCCCCGAAAATACAATCCCCATAGCGGTATCTTCTTTGATTCTGCTGTTCTCTTTTAAATAACCTACACCTAAGGCACAGGCAATACCTGAGACAAAGGCTCCAATGACTAATGGAATACCAGCTAAAAAAGCTAAAACAATACCAGGTAGGACGGCATGGGAAATGGCATCACCCATTAATGACCATCCTTTCAATACTAAATAGCAAGAGAGTAGTGCACAGATGACGGCAACCACTAATGCCGTGAGTAGTGCATTTTGCATAAAGGAAAATTGAAATGGCTCAACGAAAATGGCGAACATCTCAGTCATAATCCACCACCTTACGTCGTTTTTGACTGATTAATCCGTATTTGGGCGAGAATAGAAAAGCCAATAAAAATAACAAGGTTTGTAATGTTACGATGACACCACCTGTTGCGCCATCCAGATAATAGCTTAAATAGACACCGACGAAACCAGTGATTGCGCCTAATGCTACGGCAATTTTGATAAGAGTTTTGAACTTGTCAGTAAGTAAATAGGCGGTTGCGCCTGGTGTGATTACCATCGCAATCACTAAAATCGCCCCGACAGTTTGTAATGCCGCAACGACACAAGCACTCAAGAGTGTAAAAAAGAGAACTTTGTAAAATAGTGGTGAAAGTCCAACGGTAATTGCTTGCGTTTCATCAAAGAAAATCAGTAACAGATCCTTCCAAAAAATAAGCAATAAGACCAAGCAAATCAACATAATGATGGCTACTTGATAAATATCTTCATCGGCAATCCCGAGGATATTACCGAGAATGATGTTTTGCACATTTATCGAGGTTGGATTCAAGGAAATAATCAGTAAACCTAAGGCAAAAAAGGTACTGAAAATAAAGCCGATAACAGCATCTTCTTTGAGTTTAGAAATGGATTTGATCCATAAAATGGAAAGTGCGGCCAAAATGCCGGCAAAAAAAGCACCTAAAGCATAGGGGAGTGAAAAGGCATAAGCTATCGCCACACCTGGAACCACGGAATGAGAAAGCGCATCACCAATTAATGACCAACCTTTCAACATTAAATACGCAGAAAGAAAGGCACAAATGCCACCGACTGCGGTACTTATCCACATGGCTTTTTGCATATATTCATAGGAGAAAGGTTCCAGTAAATATTCAAGCATAGCTTATTCCTTGTCAGACGGAGGCAGACGACAAGATTTTACAGCCGTTGCTGGCGGATCATTTTTGGTTTCACCATAGAAGACAACTGGGCGTTCATCATCCGTAAGCACGGTGACTGCACGTTTATCTTCATCATTATGCAGATCTTCACCCAATAATTTGATGTGTCGTAATACACCACCAAAGACTTTTTCCAAATTATGCTGATTGAATGTATCTTCCGTTTTACCGGCAGCAATCACAGTACGGTTAATCATCACCACTTGATCACAGAAGTCTGGTACAGAACCCAAGTTGTGGGTAGAAACTAAAATTAAATGGCCTTCAGCACGTAATTGGCGAAGGAGTTCCACAATGGCATTTTCGGTTTTAACATCCACACCTGTAAAAGGTTCATCAAGCAAGATAATTTTACTTTGTTGTGCTAATGCACGAGCCAAAAATACGCGTTTTTTTTGCCCACCAGAAAGCTCGCCGATTTGCCGTTCAGCTAAATGCTCGATGTTTACTCGTTGCATCGCTTCGAGCACTTTTTGTTTGTCTTCAGCTTTTGGAATGCGTAGGAAATTCATGTAGCCGTAGCGTCCCATCATGACAACATCATAAACGGAGACTGGAAATTGCCAATCGACTTCTTCCGCTTGCGGCACATAGGCAACCAAATTTTGTTTCAATGCTCGATTAATTGGCAAACCACAAAGCGCAATATTGCCTTGCTGTGGCTTGATTAAGCCCATGATGCTTTTGAATAGCGTTGATTTTCCGCTCCCATTTACGCCGACAAGAGCACAGATGGTTCCTCCTTGTAATGCAAAGGCAACATCATAAATTGCAGTGTGCCCGTTGTTGTAACGCACAGTTACATCATTAACGGAAATCGAAGCGGAAAGTGCGGTCATTATTTTTCAAATCCTTTGACTATGGTGGATACAGTGACATTCAGTAAGTCAATATAAGTTGGTACAGGACCGTCAGCGGCAGAAAGAGAATCTACATAAAGCACGCCGCCGTACTTAGCACCGCTTTCTTTCGCTACCTGTTGAGCAGGTTTGGCTGACACGGTACTTTCACTAAATACCACTGGAATGTGATTTTTTTTCACTAAATCAATAAGTTTACGCACTTGTTGAGGCGTACCTTGTTGTTCAGCGTTAATTGGCCATAAATAGCCTTCTTTGAGATCGTAATCTTTCGCTAAATAACTAAAGGCACCTTCACTGGTCACTAACCAACGTTGGTCGGCAGGAATCAGTGAGAGTTTTTCACGTAAAGGTTTATCGAGCTGTTTGATTTTTTCTGCATACGCCGCTGCATTTTTTTGATAAGTATCAGCATTTTGCGGATCGTATTTAACTAATGCATTTTTGATATTTTCGACATAAATCAACGCATTAGATGGCGACATCCAAGCGTGTGGGTTAGGGGCATCTTTATAAGGACCTTCATAAATAGAAAGTGGCGTGATGCCTTCGGTTACCACAACGGCTGGTTTATCTTTGATATTTTGGAAGAAACGCTCAAACCAACGCTCTAAATTTAATCCGTTCCATAAAATTAAATCAGCAGATTGAGCTTTTACAATATCTTTAG
>OAUX01000440.1_pt1 | contig 18534 bp, 15 predicted proteins | sample 1501311 | NCBI WGS metagenome assembly OAUX01 (sample SAMEA2580066, study PRJEB22360) | human gut metagenome | reverse complement strand
CAAACACTATATATAGTAAAATTAAAAAATTATATAATAACACAAAAGGACTGTAGCGAAATACGGTCTCATCGAATTTCGCTACAGTCCCTTTTTAGGTATATTTCTTATTTTAATCAGGTATAAACACTACTAATACATAGATAAGATATATCTTTAAATCTATCTTATCCCAAGAAACCGCCATGACCCATACGAATGCAGTCTTCTTTAGTGATTTCATCATCCGCTACGAGGCGTGGCAAGATTTCATCAAATGCCGTTGGTTTGCTAAATAATACGCCACCTGGAACGCCAAGAATCGGTGTACCATCAGCACAGTACGCAATACAAACCATAGAACCTGGCAATACAGGTAATCCGTATGTCACTACGCGATCTGCATAACGTTTAATAGCCCCTGGTGTTAAATCGTCAGGGTCAACACTCATGCCGCCGGTACAGAAAATAATGTCGGCGCCAGCTGCTTTTACCTTGTCGATAGCCGCTACAATATCCTCTGTATTATCCGTTACGATTTCATGGGCTACTTTATTTACACCAAACTCTGCACAACGTTCCTCAATGATTGGGGTGAAAGCATCTTTAATACGGCCTTCAAATACTTCGGAACCTGTAGTAACAATGCCCATTGTTTTGCGTACGAATGGTTTTACATTAAGTAAAGGCTTGCCATTAGCAATTTTCTTTGCATCCTCTACTTGTTGTTCCTCTAATAACAATGGAATACAACGCATGCCCGCTAATTTATCGCCTACTTTCACCGGTGTATTATTAAATCTCGTTACGATGGTAAGCTCGCCAATACTATTAATAGCATGTAAGCGATCTACATCAACTTTAAAGAGACCGTCTACGTCTGCAATAGCTTCGATTTTACCTTGCGCCATAGGTCCATCGTGCATATTTTCGCCACCTGCCATATTGTACAAAGCACGTGCCACGTCCTCTTCGTGCAAGAATCCTTCATCCTCAGGTTCCATCACAAAGATATGCTCTTTACCAAGGTCTAGTAATTTCGGAATATCCTCTTCCGTAATAACATGACCACGACGGAATGGCGTATCTTTCACCTCTCCTATGACAATGCGTACTAAATCATGTATTAATGCATGCCCCACGGCATCTTGTGTTCTAATGGATTTCATAATATCTCCCTTTATAATCTAGAATTCTGTGTAATGTATTAGACCAAAAATTATATTTAAACTTTAAATTCTGAATTCTATACAATATATGTTATAACAACAAAATGTACCTAATCCTATTCTGAATTTCTTGCAAATTAGTTTATAAATATCTTCCGAATAAGACCTAAATAGTCTTATGTATTAATCATATAAAAATAGCTTTATATATGCTGTAACTCAAGTCACCTTATTCGGTAAGATCAGATTGCACCAAGTATACGCGCAAGTAGTACACCAATCCAGCAAAGGATTAAGCCCCCTACAACTTGTACAAAGCCATAGAATAATGCTTGTACATAAGACTCTGTCATCATGAGTTGTAACATTTCAAAGGCAAAGGTAGAGAATGTTGTAAATGCACCGAGTCCACCAACAACGAGGAAAAATCTCGCCAACTGCGATAAATCTGGCTTTTGCATATATAGACCTAGTACAAGGCCAATAATGAGGCAACCAATGAGGTTTACTACAACCGTTCCATATGGAAAGGAACTCACCTTTGTCATAACCCATTCGCCAAGAGCCATGCGACACAACGCACCAACTGCGCCACCAATGGCAACTGCAATGTATTTTTCCATATTGCCTCCTATACTTACAGTAGTATCCTACGATTTTCACAATCCGTGTAATTATCTGAAATAACCGATAAATATCTAGTTTTCTATATTAGTCAACGACCAACAGTCTCAGTATACTATATTTAGAGAGCAGGGAAAAGAAAGGAATCCCTATGAAACCTCTAACAACACCGTTAACTGAGCTGCGAATAAATACCTACGAAGACCCATTTTTACAACATCAATATGTGTGTTTAGGTCATAAAATTGCCAACATACGCATATCTCTAAATATGTCCCAACACGAGCTTGCACGCCACGTTGGGATTAGTCGCAGTTATCTGAGCAAGCTAGAGTGTGGCACAGGCATATCCGGCATGTCTTTAGAAATTTTATTTAAAATCGCTGAAGCATTCCAAATTGATGTAGCTCAGCTTGTAAGGTTGCGTATCATAGATTATAAAAGTTGCAATGCTCATCTTACGTCACACTATAAACGATTAGAATTTCTAAGTCATACGAGGAACAGCGCCCTAACTAAAGTTAAGCCAAAGCTAAGTTAAGTTAAGTTAAGCTAATCAAATACAGTATTAACACTCGTACAGAAAAAGCCCCGCCAACGGCGGAGCCTTTCATAAAGCATGCCAACAATAGGCATTATACTTCATTAAGTTTTTTGTGTTGCACTTCAGCATTTGCTTTTTTGAAGATAAATGCATTATTAATATGCTGACGCATAGCAGTTTCTGCGGCCACTTCATCATGACGCTCAATAGCATCTACGATATGATCATGTTCATCGTCGCAATCATGGGTACGCACTGCATTAAAAGAGCTAATGTACATATCGCGGTTAACGCGTTCACGGAAGCTCGCTAAGTATTCTACAACGCGTTCATTACCAGAATAATGAGCAATCATAGTATGGAAACGACTGTTTACTTCAACACGTTCTGTAGCCTCTTCAATTTCATGCATTTCTTTACAAATTTCACGCAACTCTTTAATTTGTTCATCAGTTGCATGACGGGCACAAAGTCGCGCCCCAAGGCCTTCCATTACTTCACGCACTTGATACAATGCAATAATCTCTTCAGGAGTATCCGCCTTTACAGTAACACCCTTCCAAGGAACAATAACTACGAGATTGTCTTTAGCCAATTTACGGAATGCTTCACGAACAGGTGTAGCACTCACTTGCAATTGTTCTGCAATTTTTACTTCGTTAAGCTTTTCTTGTGGCATCAATTCGCCTGTTAAGATAGCTGTTTTTAATGTTAAATAAACTTGTTCACTAAGCGGTAATCTTTCAATAGAGTCCACAGCGGACAATTTGTATTTATCTTTAGAATCTTGTCGTCCCATTAATATCCCCTAATCTTATATCCCCTAATCTTATATCCCGTCAAATCATTCGTACTTTCAAAGAACGGCTAAAATGAGTATAATATATTGTACGATATATTTTGTATTTTGAATAAATATGTTATATGTGATTTAGTACATATAGTATAATTATAGAGCTCACATCTAAGACTGTCAATTTAACGATAGATAATAGCTATATCTCATTTTTGAAAGTAAGGAAGTTGTACCATGAGCCGTTGTTTAGTTATCATAAATCCTGTATCAGGTGGCGGTGCGGCACGTCGCTATGCCCTCGATTTACAATGGAAATTGAGCACCTTGTTTGAAACGATTGAGGTCAAATTCACTACTGGTGAAGGCGATGCTACACGTTTCGCAAAGGATGCTTGCGAACGCGGATTCGATGCTGTGTTCTGCATGGGCGGTGACGGCACCGTAAATGAAACCGTTAACGGTATTGCCCAAGGTGGCTTTAAATCTACCTTTGGTTTCATTCCTGTTGGTACTGTAAACGATATGTCTCGTGCCCTTGGTATTCATCAGAATCCAACACAGGCGATCAAACGAATTGATATCAATCAAACACGTACCATTGATATCGGTCGTTGTAACGACAGATATTTCTGCAATAATATCGCAGCCGGTGTTATTCCAAAGGTAATCGAAGAGGTTACCCCAAAGGAAAAGAGCATCTTAGGCCCTCTAGCCTACTTTTTACGCGCAGGGCAAGCCTTATTTACAACAAAGGACTACACATACCGCATCAAAACAGAGAATGACGATTTTATCTGTAAATCCCCACTCGTTCTTGCATTGCTCACCAATGTAGTATCTAGCTTTGAACGCTTCATGCCGGAAGCATCTGTAGATGATGGTTATATGCGCATCATAATATTCAAGGAATACTTCATCCTCGATATCCTAAGCGTATTGCCGCTTATCATTAGTGGTGCCATCTACAACTCCCGTTATACAACAACACTAACCGTGAAAAAGGCTCATATTGAGTTATTATCTAATATCGGTGATCTACCTACTAATATGGATGGCGACCAAGGCCCATCCATGCCAGTAGATATCGAAGTATTGCCACGGGTTCTAAAAGTATTTGCCCCAGCAAAACACAAAAAGAAAAAGGCTTTGAATTTGCCTATACTACCACATATTTAATAAATTGTAGAGAAATCTACAGGACAAAACTATATAACAAACTATAACATAAAAGCTCTCTATTCAAGAATAGAGAGCTTTTTTATGTTCATTACCTTATAAGAAATACCTACCTAGCCCCTGCATATTTCTCATGCATAGCACTAAGTTAAGCATAGACTTACAAGGCTAATCTATGATGATAGCATCATGCAAGCGGAAGCTATAGATATAACATGCTTTCACAGGCATCCCTGTCAATCGCTGCAAGGCCTCTTTATAGAGATCCATTTGTATTTTATAACGCTTGATGAGGTCTTCCCCAGATTTGACGCGGTCCGTCTTGTAATCTACAAGAACCCACTCACCATCTTCTTCAAAGGCAGTATCGATAATACCTTGGAGGAATAGATTTTCGCCGTCCTCTAAGGTATCATATACGCGTTTCCCTTCAAAAAGCATACTAAACGGCATTTCACGTTCTATGCGCTTCGCATTGATAAGACGCTTCCCAAGATCAGAACTAAAGAATTTATATAGACTTGTATCACTCAATAGATTTCGTTCTTCCTCTGTGAAAGTCCCTTTCGTTACAAGTCCATCAAGCTCTTTCGTTAAAGAAGCTTGAGTATACTGCGCAAGAGGTAACCATTGCATGGCCTCATGCATCAAGGTACCCCATTGAGCCCCCGTCAACACATCCTCTTCGGACTGCAGTGCTTGCGGCTTGCGGCCGAATACGGAATTAGCTAAATCATCAGCATTACGAATATCTAACTTAATGGCTTGACCTAAGATTGCATCTGAAACAGCTCGTTTAGCGCCTGTATCGACCGTTACAATTGGTTCGTTTAGGGTATCAATAGTGCCTGCTTCAAGTTCACGTTCTTGGAATCGTCGTTTCAATTCACTGACGGAAATCTTAGCCGTGCGCCGCGTAGCGTCGCTATACGGATAACTATAGTTGAAGCGGTCTTCGATTTCCTGTGGCAATTCCACAGCATTAACAGCTTGTAATTCACGTATCTTATTGATAGTCGTTTCGTCAATATCCGCCTTGTAATCGAGGTCACCATAGAGAGAGCCATCATGAATTTCCACCTTAATTCGACACTTCTTGTCTGGCAAATCAAAATAGGTCGGCCCTTCGTACTCAATGGCTACACGCAATGGGTTACCACCGTCCAAATGACGAGCAAAGCCCATAACTAACCATTCTAGATACGTATTAGCTTGGGTGATAATATCCGTCGGCAATTGTTGACCTTCTACTGACGCTGCATTTTTAATGAGTTCACCTAAGGTACTCAACTTACCTTTAGCATTTTTAAAGCCTTTAAAATAACCTGTCATAATCAGCTTATCTCGTGCCCGTGTTAAGGCTACGTATAGAATCCGTTCTTCCTCTGCTTTGAGGGCCGCTTCCTTTACATCTTTTATATAGAACCACGGCATAGTTGGGAAGGATACCCGAATATCTGGGAAATATCCCTTAAGACCAAGTCCTGCATTCTTATCGATGAGGAGTTCTGAACGAAGGTCCATCATGTTGAATCCCTTTTGCACCCCGGATAAGAATACTACAGGAAACTCAAGGCCCTTACTCTTGTGGATGGTCATGAGGCGTACTACATTATCCGCTTCGCTTACCACATTAGCTAGGGGCATATCTTGGTTACTATCGCGCAAGCTTTCCACAAAGCGTAAAAATCTAAAGAGTCCACGGAAGCCAGAGGCCTCATAGCCTTTTGCTCTGTCGTATAAGGCAAGCACATTCGCACGGCGCACGAGACCATTCGGCATGGCACCTACATAGTTAACATAGTCTTGAGATTCGTAAATATCCCATAGCAAATCTGTTACACCGTGACGGCGCGACAAGGTGCGCCACCGCTCCATATGGTCAATAAAAGCTAATAAACGCTCATCTTGAGCCTCTTCAGCATAGGCTGGCATGAGAGACCACAGAGAACCCTCACCAGATAGGCGCAGTGCACCTAGTTCGTTTGCATCAAGCCCTACGAGGCCAGAGTGCAATACCGCCGCCATCGGCAAGTCTTGCTCCGGATTATCTATGATGGATAACAATGCTAGTAAGAGCTGAATTTCTTGTGCTTCAAAGTAACCATCTCGTTCGTTTACCACCGCAGGGATACCCGCTTGGCGCATGGCCTCTACAGCACGGGTCCCCCAACCAGCCAAGGATCTGCGCAAAATAGCAAAGTCACGCCATTCGATTTGACGGAACGTACCATCTGGATTTTGCACCTTTTTCTTAGCACCGTGGATTTCCTTAATCTTTTGAATGATGAAATCTAGCTCACGCTCGTTGTTTTCAGGGTCACCCCCTTCGTCCTCGTCGCTTTCACTAGCACTGAGGGTATCCTTACTCACATCGAGGAGCTGCAATTCCACGTCTCCTCCAATCCAATCCTCCGGTGCATCCTCAACGATTCGGCCAGGAATAAGGGATTCCGCCTCCGTATAATTGAGCTCCGCTGCCTCTTCTGTCATAATTTGGTAGAACAAGAAGTTCGTAGCGGCCAAAATATTTTCGTGAGACCGGAAGTTCTTTGCTAGGTCGATACGGCGTTCTACCGCATCAGTACCGCCGTAGGTATTGTATTTCTCCATAAATAGAGAACTGTCAGCCATACGGAAGCTATAGATCGCTTGCTTCACGTCCCCTACGTAGAACCGGTTATCGACGCGAGAAATCAAGTTGATAATCGTCTCTTGAACACCATTCGTATCTTGGTATTCGTCGACCATGATTTCTTTGAAAGTATCTTGCAGTTCCTTCGCTACATCGGACGGCTGAGGATCATCCTCTGTACCAGGCTCCACGAGAAGGGCCAAGCATAAATGCTCCAAGTCACTAAAGTCCATGATACCTTGCTCTTGTTTCATATCCCGATAGGCTTGGTGGAACGCAATGGTGAGCTCTACTAAACCTTCAATGATGGGATATTGAGCCTTGAACTGTTCTTGTAAGGTAGATTCAGGCACCGTAAACACAGCCGCTTGCATTCCTTTGAGGTCTTCCTTATTTTGTGAACCTAAAGATTTAAACTCTGCTTGTAAACTAGGGTCAACCTCTTCTCCAAGTTTATTAAAGCGGTCTTTTATAAAGGTATCCGTATGTTTACAAGCTTCCCCCATATCGTCCCAAGTTTGAGCATTTGAAAGCATGCCTAGTGCGGCTAGTTGGTTATCATAAATATTTTGCCATTTATGAGGCCCCACTGGATCGAGCAAGATTTGCTCCATCCGTTCTAAGCGCTCGCGAATGCGGTCAATAACAGCTACATGTTGATCCCACATATATTGGCCCCATAGGGTCTCACTAGGATTTACAGTCATAGCCTCTTTATAAGGCTCTAAGGCTTTTCGTAACCAACCGTCAGGATTAGCAAGAGACATAGCGTAGTTATATAAAGACATAATCTTCGCCGTTAAGCCTGCATCCGATTTATCATCACTGAAGAAATCCGCTAATTCATAGATATTATAAAGGCCCTCTTCGTAGGATTTAGTCAATAAATCGGCTAATACCTCTTGTTGTAACAATGCCATTTCTGCTTCGTTACCGATGCGAGCAGTAGGGTTAATATCGAGCTTGTAAAAGTAAGACCGAATCACCCATTGGCAGAAGGAGTGCAATGTAGAAATATGAGCAGATGGCAACAGATTAAGCTGTCGTTCAAGGCGCTCTTGCATGGCTGCATCCTCGGTGGATTCCATGGCTTTCGCCAAAGCAAGACCAATACGAGCGCTCATCTCTTGAGCAGCCGCCTTTGTAAAGGTTACAACCATGAGCTCTTGAACGGATAACGGATTATCCATGTCTTTAAGACGAGTAATAATACGCTCTACGAGAACCGCCGTTTTACCTGAGCCGGCCGCTGCAGCGACTAGCAAGGTTTGATTATCTAAGGACGAGTCCTTCGGCGCAATAATGGCAGACTCCTGCTCTGGCGTCCATTTAACACCCATGGTTTTCACCTCCTTCGTTACTATTATTTCTATCGCTACTGTTGTTTCCGTCGCTACTGTTATTTCCGTCGTTTAGAGCCTCTTTCATCCGTTCTAACGCATCAGCTTCGGACAGTTTAGACAAATAATTATATCGATTTCGACTAGAGTCAAAACGGCATACAGTATTGTAATCACAGTATGTACAAGGTCTATTCTTATTTAACTGGTAAGGTTGAATTGGGAATTGACCGTCCCCAATATGGCGGCCGATGTCAGCCATTACATGATTGGTGTAGCGGCACATCACATCAAATTCACCTGGATTCTTAACCTTGCGCAAATCATTCCTAGAAATGGTTTGATCTTTCGTCGTTGCAATTGGCACATATGGGCCTTGTTTAAGACCATAGGATAAGAACTTATTATCGATATGCGTCAACAACTCAACATCGTCTGAGAAGTACCCACTATTTCTCCACGCGTCGCTTTCCTTAGCCAAAGATACTGCATCTTCATAAGAGATAGGCGCATCGGCAGGAATTTTAGGATTTTTCACATAGGAATACACCACAGCCGCAGGAGCTATAGATTCGCCTTGCGTTTTACCATAAGCGGATTCTAAGGCCAATAGATAGGTCATAAGCTGCAGTTTTAGGCCATAGTATACATCTTGTGCCGTTACGTGGGCGCCGCCCGATTTGTAATCGATAACCATGCCATAGGTTTGACCATCCCTTGTATATTCATCGATACGGTCAATTTGACCAATGAGGCGTAAATAACGGTCTTCCCCAAGGGGTACCCGAATCGGCTCCCAGCTGCCTTGACGGCCAAAATCTTGCTCTAAGTATTTCGTATCAAAATCACTGCGCTTCGACCACTCCACAAGGCGGTCTACCGTCACATGTAATGTTCTTTGTACACGCTGCTCGATTGCCTTTTGGTAGGCGTCACTCGTTTCCTCGCCGCCCTGATTTTCTTGTAAAATTTCTTCTGCCACGGAGCGGCACAAATTTTGTTGATCCGCTTCGTTAAGGTCACGCCATTGTTTATTGTTATCTAATAGATAATTACCTAAACGCTCTAAATTAGCGTGAAGGAATGTACCAATTTCAGGAGCACCAAAGGAACGTACACGACGCGGTTCTAGTTTTAAACCATATTGAGCATAGAACTTGAACGGACATTGCTGATATCTCTCTAGACGCGTCACAGAACCAGACATATAGCCTTTAGATAGGAACAATCCATTCACTAAATCCTTCGTAATGACCGGCACATCATTATTATCTCGAATACCACGAGACACCTCACCTAAACGAGGACGGTAGGTGTCACTTTCACGAGCCCAGTTATAGAGACCCCACCACAATGGATTTACCTCATGACCACTAAAGAGGGCGCCCCAGCGCTCAGACAATAGGGACAAACTCTGTAAAGGTCTCCATACATAATCCGACTCAGTATCAGGTGCAATGGAGAGTGGAATATCTATAGGCTTATCTACATAACCAAGGGATTCTAATCGTTTCACCACGAGAGATGGCTCAAGGCCTGTTCCATCTTCACCAGAGCTTGCATAGGACAGCGTCAAGGAATCGGATGCTCGCGTCATAGCTAGGTATAATAGGAAATTCTCGTTGAAAGCCTTCGGCAAAGCCCCTTCAGCCAACGTAATGCCAGCATCCGCCAATTCTTGACGTTCCTTATCCTTGATAAGGCCTTCATCGCCCATGCTTTGTGGGAATACGCCTTGGTTGAGGCCCATGACGAACACCTTAGGCCACCATTGACTATAACCACGTTCGATGGTGGTGATTACCACATGATCTAAGGACGGAGGAATCATAGAATAATTCACATCACTCAAGCCTTCTTCGAGGAGCAACATCATCTCATCTAGGGTCAACACTTCATCCTTCATGACCATAGAGATTTCATCTATGAAAGAAATAACAGCATTGTACATCTGTTCATGGCTGGCTTTCGACTCTTGATCGCCCACCGTTTCTGCATCTTTTGCCCATTCATAGAGATGCTGTGGCACTTGCAAGGTTTCTAAGAGACCATACAGCTGCGCACCCCAATCAGCGCCCGTATGACCTTCGCTATGAGCGGCAAAGTCAAACCATGGGGATAGAATCTCCATAATAGTTTGCCGAGCTTTGTTGATACGAGCTCTACGAGGTGCATCTACATGACTTTCTTCATCTTGCCCTTCATGAAAGCCTCGTAAATAGGGCCAGCTTTCACGTTCCCATTTATAATGGTCGATACCAAACTCGAGTACATAGTTTTCTAATTCATCTACGGCCTCACGGGTAAGGGGCATCAAATCTGTTTTAAGCAATAAGAACATGCTGTCTCGACTGTAGCTATGGCGCACGATATCAAAGAGTGCCGTCAACAACTCGCCTAATGGATGATTTTTCATAGGCCGCTGACGGTCGATAAAATGTGGAATACCATACCGAGCCAAAACCTTCTCTAAGGTATCTCCATACGTTTCCGACTCACGAAGCATAATACATACATCGCGGTATCGAGCCTCTGGAGAAGATTCTACATAAGCTAAAATACGACGAGCTATGGCATCGGCTTCCCGTTCTCTGTTGTAGCCTCGAATGAGCGGTATCGTAGTATCTGTAGTATTTTGCTTACTAGGGCTAGTAAAGTAGTTCGCCTCTAACTCTTGAACTATTTGAGGACCTCGCTTGCCGTCAAATCCCACCCAATTAATACGAGTACCATAACGAGCCACTAAAGTATCGTAAATCTCTAAAGGACGGCTAAAGAGATGTTCCCCTCGACGTGCAATATGTAAAGCCTTTGGAGCCATTGGCAAGTCGATGGTAATAACTGCTTCTTTCGCCAAATCAAACAAGGTATAGATCAACTCGTAGTGTGTGGGTGTAAACCAGTGAAAGCCATCGATAAAAACGTGACTGTTTTCCATCAATGGCGATTGAGGCAAAGCCTCTACAATTTCCATGATAGGATCAATGTCGCGCTCTCCATGACGACTGATTTCCTCTTCATAGGCAGCCATACAGATGGCAAGTTCCTGCAATTTCTTTTGTAATACTTTATTTTTAACGGACTGTGCCCCACGTTCAAGGTCATTAGGACCGACGCGGAATGCGCGAAACTCAGAAAAGAGCTGTTGCAATACAGAGGAAAACTCAGGACGTTTAGTAGCCTGTTCTAATAGGCCCAGCTCCTTTTGTTTTCGTTTCATAACAAGGCGCAACAACATAGACCGGCCAAAGCTAGATAAGCTTGATTGACCGGCCCCTTTGGAGCCTATGGATTGATATACTTGGTAACCCAAACGACCAAAACCTACGACGCGAACCGTAGTAAAACCTTTTTCAGGCATAAATTCTGCCAGCTCTCGCTCTACCCGATACGTAGCTGGCTCAGGAACGAGTAAGATTATGGGTTCCCCTGGACAATCGGTCATGACTCGACGTATCCGTTCATATACGGCACGTGTCTTGCCTGATCCTGCTCGTCCATAATAGATGCTAATACTCATGAGACCTCCCTAGTGAAGCTTTCACCATCTCAATTTATATAATTTATATAATTCGCAAATTTCATCTTATTTATATATTTCTTGTTCTTAGGTATAGCCTAAAACTATTTTTTTCGATATAATAATGTCATTATACATAAATACTATTATATAGTAATATGATATTCTGTGCTTAATTCTGGGGTTAATTTAAGCTAATTGTACAAAATTTGACTCATTTGATTATATTTGTTTATAATTAAGAAAAAAATTTATATTTTATTTACAATTAACAGGATTTCATATATAATACATGTTAGTATTTGTGTTATTTGTAAAAATCATGTATTTAGGAGTGAACTATTATGAACAAAAAACATTTAGCAGCTGCTTTTGCAGTATTTGCAGCTACAACTATGTCTTTCTCTGCTTTCGCAGCATCTGTTGATGCTAATGCACGTGCTTACGAACGCGCTGCAGCTGAGCAATATACTTACGCTGCACCTCAAGCAGCTACACCAGCGTACCAATCTGGTTATGTAACAAGCGCACCACGCCCTGGTTACAAACCATTACCAGCGGTACCTTACACAGCAGGTGACATGGCTCAACAAATGCCTGTATCTAAAGAATTAGGCGATCCAATCTTCGTAGCACCTGAAACAACAGCTGTAGGTCTTCAAATCATGGACCCTATCGCTACTAACAGCCAACCTGTATACCAAGAAACTGTAACTTCCGTAACAGCTAATGGTAACGGCAGTGCATATGTTTCCCGTTATAAAACTAACCAATTAAACGCATTCGACTTGTTGTTGAACGGCAAATCTTACACTTACGACTTGCCTGCATACACTAACGGCTACCAAGTGAAAACTGCTAGCTCCTACAACCGTGCTGGCGACGGCGTTGCAAATGTATTCTCTACAAACGTAATCACTGAAGCAGTTGTAAACAACAACTCCTTGCGTATCACTGTTAACATGACTCAACCAACAGCTGTAGCAGCTGCTAAATTGCGTTCCATGCAACAAACTGGTCAAGTAGCAGGCGGTGAAGTAGCTGCATTGTTCGCTTACAATGAAAGCTATGATGGTGTAAAACAAGCTGCTCATTACGACGTATTCAACAACGGCAACCGTTACATCGTTGTTAAATCTGGTGCTGTAACAGTTCCAAATGGTGCACAACACCCTTACGCAACTGCATTGTTCGCAGTTACTGACGACACTGTAGCAGCTGTAACAGTATCTGGCAACACTGCTGATACTTACGATTTAGTTAAAGGTACTGCATACGCAATTGCACAATCCGCTCGCGTATCTAACGCACGTACTCGCTAATTCTAACTATAATTCGTTACGAATTAACTATAATGGTGAAAGCTACAAGCCTTCACACCTAAAGACTATATAAATCACCAAAGCCCCGAATGAGATATCTCATTCGGGGCTTTTTTATGCATCTTACCAATTGAATTCTTTTTATGCATCTTACCAATTGAATTCTTAGATTTATTTTTTTACGATAATCTTGTAAATATTTCTAACGCTTTATAAGCCATCAAACGATAGCCTCTTGCATTAGGATGTACTTCACCGGCAAAGACAATTTGGCCGATTTGATCCGCTTCGTATAATGTTGTATAAAAGTCTATAACCTTCAAATCATGCTCTTTAGCATAGGCTTTCAGTTGTTCATTGACCTCTCGCACCACAATGTCGAGTCCATCCATATCACTATCGATTTGTGTTTCTAAACCAATAATAACCTTCCCCTTTGTGCTCGCTAGTTCAATAGCTTTCACCAAGGTCTTGAACACATATGTGCTATCTCGACCTTGCAAAATATCATTAGTACCACACATTAAGAAGATATGACGCGTTGAATCAGCTACAGCTGTAGGTAGCCATTTTTCAATGTTATAAATCATGCCCTGAACGGAGCAGCCGTCTTCACCATAATTTGTAAAATGTACACCCTCTATAGATGCATCACAAATTTCAACCCAAGCTTGGCCATAAGGCACATCATAACCGCGGGTGATGCTATCGCCAAAACAGATAATTTCCATATCTAGACCTCCTGTACTATGCATTAATCATATAACAAAATGACAATTATATACAATATACATACTATGGATTTTTATATGCATTTTTTATAGAATTACATGTTTGACTATGGTATACTAATTCCACATAAGAGAGGTCAAAGATGAGAAAACTATATCCCTTTTTAATACTAGCATTAGCAACATTACAATCAGCTAGTGCGATTTCACAATATGAATTAGAGAACAAGCCTACTCAATACCAAGTTGCTTATAATAGCCCTTCGGAGACTGTGTATATCGACTTAAGTACACTTAGTCTAGCGCAGTCAGGTCCTACATATAGTACGCTTCACGCTCGTACAATTAGTCTCTATAAAAAGCAGAATATTATTGCTGATTATTCAACTAATTATACATACCATCGTGGTAACACATCTAAAGATATTTACCTCATGGATTGGCATGTAGCACCGGCGAAATTCTACCAAGTAAATGGCGCACCTATAGGAACTGCTAATAATCAGCGTTCTGTTCTATCTACAGGTGCTCACGTCGCTACAAAGGGTTCTCCTGTAGCTGAAATAGGTCAATTTATTTTACATAATGCATTGGAATTAGAGCGTATTACCTATACATCTAAGAACCCATACGTACCACCTCGTCCATATAAACCATTGAGTACACCGGCTCCAACAGAAGATAGGCCATTATTTGGAGTTCAACCACCAGAAGGTGTCTATAAACCGCTAAATCAATTAGAATCTCCTTATACATCTAATCAACCACGGCTATTTCCTTCTAAATTAGGTATGTATGGACCCGTTCCAGCACCGCCTCCACTAGGGCCTCGACCTAGTGATTGGATTCTCGACATTCAAAATCAGGACATGCCCGATCCAAATACACCTATGAGTGATTGGAGACCTCAACCTGATTATCATGCACCGCAAAAACCATAATCAAAAAATATAGTTACTCGTAACGTATAAAAAGAGACTGAACTGTCCCCTATTTTGAATTGCACCTCCAAAAATTGTGTCCAATTTTTGGGGTGCAGTTCATTAGGAGAGCTAATTCAGTCTCTTTTGTTTCATATTTTGTTTGTTTCCATACAATCAGAGGAACCTATTGTATGATGCTTTCACATTATTTAAGACGCACAAAGAACAATGCGATAGCACCGATAACAGGAGCGATGGCCAGAGTCATCAATGCAGATTGATAGCTACCTGTAGCAGTTAACATACTGCCTAAAATCATAGGTGCCAACATAACACCGATTTGGTTAAATAGATTTACAAATCCTGCTGTTGTACCACGTAAATGAGGTGCTGCGGATTGAATTACGAGAGCATTGGTCAATGCACTATGCATGAAAGCACCAATACCAAGGATTGGACCTGTTATGAAAAGCATATCTGGATTTGTAGTGCTCGCAAAGAGGATCAATGCTGGTGCGAATAAGAACATAACAAGAGCTACTAAATGGTTTTTCTTAATCGGTAAGATATCGGACAAAATACCAATGGTCGGCTTTGCAATAAGTGCGGCTAAACCAAAGGCAGACATTACATGACCTGCATAGATAGCATTAACGCCGAGCTGTTTAACCATGTACAAATTTGACCATTGAGCCACGGCCCAAGTAGCGCCTGTAGCAAAGAAACCTGCAAAGGCAAGACAACAAATGTTGCGATTTTTCAAAACATGTAGCAAATTTTCCTTTAATGAAGTCTTTTCGCCTACATGCGCAGACGCAGCACTCGCCTCTGCTTCCCGTTGCGCCAAGATTTCAGCGCTTGGTTTACGAACAGTAAAATAGCTGAGGATGAACACAAGGATTGGTAATACGGCTGTTAAAAGGAATGCATTTTGCCAACCATAATTAGTGGCTACATATGGTGCGTAAAGGTTTACAGTTGTCAACCCAAGGGATGTACAGGACATAAAGATCCCCACTGCAGCACCACGTTGATTAGGACCAAAGTAGTCCCCAATAGCACTTAAACAAGATGCTTGTACAGGACCAGATACAATACCTAATAAGAAGCGCAATACCCAGCCATAGGTGTAATTATCGATGGTACTCATCAATGCCGTAATGAGCGCCATAGAAAGCAAGCTCACCAAAATGGTATAACGGTAGCCAATGCGATCCGCTAAGATACCACCTGGTAAAACCATGATAGCATAGCCCATATAAAAGGCGGATAAATAAGCCGTACCCATTTGAGGCGTGAAACTCAACGCTTCATTAACAATAGGCATTAAGGACGCCCAAGATAAGCGCATAACAAAACTAATCAAAAATGTTAGCCACACGCTGACAAGAATTAAAATCTGAGTTCGTGAGAAACTAAGTCGATTCATACGAGCTCCTTTCTACAGAATAAAAACATATAAAGTAATCATACTATAAATAGAAAGAGTTTTTCAAACTAAAAAAGAACCCGTTACCAAAACGATAAAGGGTTCTCGATAGTACTACACAAGGAACGGGCTCCAATTGCCTTACCAAGTATATTAATAAATCAAAAGAAACGAGCAACAGGCAACAAATGGCCCAACTGGTCTTTAAAGATTTATATTATACGAATAATATAGCACAAGTACGAGATTAAAGCTATATATAAAACCCTCTAGGCGATAACCTAAAGGGCTTTCTAAGTCGTGGCGGAAATAGTAGCTATTTCGCATTGGTTGCTTTCTCCGTCTTCTTTGGTCTGGTTAAATCCTTTTTAGTTTTGTTTAAGTTGTTTGAACGAAGAATAATCCACCAGATAGATCTCGATTTATAAAAATATATCCTATGTTCTCAGTTAGATAAAAAATTTCATTTACTTCTTCAGGCAGATCCATTCCTAAGATTTGACCTATGAAAATATATTTTTCTAGAAAATCATCACTCTCTTGCTGTAAATATTCAGGTTGTCCTCCTAGAAAACTCATTTCATCTAAATTCTCAATAGGATTAATTGGATAAAATTTATCTAGGTTAAACTTGAACTGATTTTTTCAATTTTCTAAGAAATTTCTTGGCTTCTTTTCTTGATCCTCCTCCAGAAGTTTTGGGTTTGTAACGATAATCCGCTAAATCTTATTAATTAATTGATATTTATCAATATTTTTAATTCGTCTGGTAGTTTTGCACCATTTCTATATGCCTTTTTAGCCCAAAATATGGCTTCTTCTCTATTGCCTTGTGTGAAAAATAAATCGGCTAAATTGGATTGGGCAATTGGATGTCCATTTTTTGCCGCTATCTCTAGCCATTTAAATTCCGAATCTTGATCTAAAGATACAAACATATGGTATTGATATAATTTGAATGCTGAGTTTTTATCTCCATTAGTGGCGTTCTTTTCGAATATTTGAATTTCTTCATCTGGAATCCAATAAGTACTACCTGTTGATATAAAGTTAGTCATTTTAAATTTCTTTCCGAATATTGTTTACATGATATTAAAGGGGTTAATTTCCCGTTACTTGGAAAGTATTCGGTTTATTGGCGTCTTTCGCCTTCTTCGTTGATCTGGTTGTGTACCTGTGCTAAGGGTTCGTGTGTACCGCAATGCCCTACGTCAGGATCGGAAGTTTCATGCGGGCTACAACTTGCTATTCCCCCAACAATGTTTCTTTAAATAAGCTATCAAGTGATTCATATAACATTTCCATTTCCGATGAATCATGGTAATAAATAAAAATATGTCCCTGTTGATCCATTAAAATAGGATTACCTGAACCATCATCTGATATTGCATAAAGTTTATTCATTGGTTGTTCATGTAATTCTAAAAGTTTTTGAAATCCCTGAGTTAATTCGATAACTGTTTCTTTTCCAATTAATGTTGAATTATTGAAAGCATGGATATCCAAACCAGCGCTTGCGCCGCCGAATTTTTTAATAAATTCAATGTAATCATCGTGAAATTTTATTCCTAAAATATTTTCAGCATGTTTAATTTCCTCACTACTAGCGGGTATCCCTTTAAGCTCAGGGTAATCTTGAAAATATTTAATAAGTAAATTCATTGTTTCGTAGCTAATCATTTAATACCTCTTCTAGATAATTCTTTTAAAGCTTGGTCGTACCAGAACTCGCGCTTCCATTGATTAAATTCATCTCTATTGTCAATGCCGCATTTATTTCCTGTTTCACGATTGCAATACTGGTTTTGCAAGCGGAAGGGCTAGTATGCGCTATCCGTTACCTTGATTTCCTCATTCAGACGACCCTAGCCAGTGTAGTTGCCGAACAATAAGAGGTTGCCGAGGTCGTCGTAGTAGTAACTTGTGCCGTTGTAGGTTTTCAGGCGGTTATCTTGAACGGTAGGGATAACGAGTTATTTAATCAAATTTATTTTCAAATCGCATAAAAAAACATCCTTTATACATATTCAATAAAAGAATATTATCATTATTTTCAATAATACATATTTTTTCATATAGAAAATTTGGAAAATCAGCCAATACATCTGTAACAGCACTATCTATTGCTTCATACTCATCATCTGTCAGTGGCGAATCAATATATACATAAAGAGTAAATAATTCTTCAGTCATATCAAATGCAATAAGTCTGACTTTGTTACAAATTGCCCCAAGAAAAGCCATTTGCATACTTAAAATAATTTCTTGTTTTCTCATAATTAATTTCTCAAGATGAATTGTAAAATCAAGTTGAACAAGTAATACAAAAAGTCCATACGGCTCTCT
>OAUX01000438.1_pt1 | contig 18548 bp, 19 predicted proteins | sample 1501311 | NCBI WGS metagenome assembly OAUX01 (sample SAMEA2580066, study PRJEB22360) | human gut metagenome | reverse complement strand
AAAAACATCACAAAAAAACAAAGCAATCTGGCCTTATGTGTTTTCTATGCATCAGTCAACATCAGCATTTAACTGATAAACACATTTATGATGTTAATTAAAATAATTTACATCCTGACAATTACAAAAACTCATCAAAACCTCATGCAGTATTAAATAAAAAATATGGAATATTTCTTCGAGCATGCAAAGGGGAAAATTTCACTCCCCTGTCTGTGTAGCATTACTCCCTCTAACTTATACAAATTTCAGTGCTTGATTCAGATCGGCACAAAGATCGTTGTTGTTTTCAAGACCAATGTGAAAACGAACCAACCGTCCCGCGTCTGGTTGGACTGACAGGGCCCGTAAGTGATGAGGTATTGCAGGCATCACGAGACTTTCAAAACCACCCCAACTGGTACCCAGTCCAAACAGCACTAATGCATTGATGAATGATTCAAAAGCAGTTTCCGAGCAGCTTTTGAGTTCCACTGTAAATGGTCCAGGTGCACCGGTAAACTGTGAAAGCCACGATGAGTGTCCTGGATCACCAGGCAGAGCTGGAAACAATACCCGTTCGATAGACGGATGCGATCGCAGAAATTCTGCAACACACAGCGCATTTTGGTGATGCTGCTTTACGCGAACAGATAAAGTCCTGAGACCGCGCAGGGTAAGCCAGCAGGCATCGGCGGAGACATGGGAACCAAAACGATCGCACCAGGAGCGGGTGCCTGCCAGAGCTTCGTAGGTGCCGGTCACCAGTCCCATCATCACATCTGAATGTCCGTTAATATATTTGGTGGCTGCATGTATGGACAGCGTGACACCCAGTGCATGGGCATCAAAAAATATCGGTGTTCCCCAGGTCGAATCACAAGCGACAGGAATAGTGTTGCGCTTGCCCAACTCGCATACCCGTCGCACATCGATCATATCCATAGTCAGTGAAGCGGGAATTTCGATGAAAATTAGAGTCGTTTCAGGTCGTATTTTGTGTTCAAGATCGATTTCATCCTGGAAAAAATCAATATTGATTCCCATTGAGACCAGATTTTGCTCGCAAAGTGAGCGTGTTGGTCCGTAAACGTTATGTTGAACGAGAATATGACTGCCAGGCCTGGCATGCGCGCAAATAACAGCGGCAATGGCCCCCAGACCCGATGACGTGGCGATACAGGATTCAGTGTGGCATATCGCAGCCATTGCGGTCTGCAGTTCAAAATTTGTTGCTGTGCCGGAACGGCCATAGCGTGGTGATTCAAAAACCACGCCGGTATATGATGCCTTGAATTCATTCAGGGTGTTAAATACTGTGGTTGATGCCCGGACAACCGGTGGGTTGACCGCATGCGTGGCTGACGCAGAAGAACGACCAAGATGAATTAGGGCTGTTTCGATATGTTGCGCAGGCATGTTATTCAACGTCTTCATCTTTGCACCTTCTTGTCATCGACTTTACAGGGTGAATACCGGAGACGATCCCCGTTGTGTTTGTATTGATCATAGCGACACAAAGTCAGGATGAAACGCCAAAATGTATATCTGAGTCGCCAAAAAACGTGCATGAGCAGTCCTGTTTTGCTTTACCAATTTGCAGTCTTATACTCCTATAGTGCCGTTCCTGCCTCCGGGATCACCATGTTCGAGGTATTCACGCCTTCCAGTTCCAGCAATTGAATTTTCCTTGCGATCCCCCCCGCATATCCGGTTAAGCTGTTGCTGGCCCCGATAACCCGGTGGCAGGGAATAATGATCGAAACGGGATTGTGTCCGACTGCACCACCTGTTGCCTGTGCCGACATACTAGCCTTTCCCAGCGCAGTCGCCACGTCACGGGCCACGGTGCCGTAAGTAACATATTCGCCGTAAGGGATTTGGCACAGACGTTGCCATACAGCAAGTCTGAACGCACTGCCATACGGGTTGAGAGGCAGTGTGTTCAGTGAAGGAGCACGACCAGCAAAGTATGCATCCAGCCACCGTCGAATAGTGGTGAATACCGGGAGGTCGGTGTGTCCGGAAAAATCGCCGGAGAAAGATTCGGCGTAATATTTCTGTCCCACAAACCAGAGGCCAGTGAGATGAAGTCCATCGGCCGCGAGAGTAATAACGCCCAATGGAGAATCATACTGGTTGAAATACATTTTTCTCCCAATGTTACTGTTGATAATATTCATGGACTCACCTTTCCGAATGAGAAAAAATAAAAACGATACATTTTATTGCTTCACTAAAGAAAAATACTGATATTTCACGCGCTGTAAAGTTTTTTCTCTCACTTGCAAAGTAAAATGTGAAAAATAACTTCAGCAACCTTAAGGAATTCAGACTGGAGTATTTACCAGGTCTTATGTTAGTTAACATTGCGAAAATATTTATGCTGAAAATTTAATTTATTGTATTTTTTTATTTTAAATTCATCACTAAAAGTGAATCTCAATATGGAATCATTAAAAAGTAATAGTAATCTTATTCTTGAAATCAGTTTTCTGGTGCTGCTTTCTTTCGTATGGGGAAACTCGTTTGTGCTGATGAAGGTGGCAGTGGAATCCATTCCCCCTCTGACCCTGACGGCATTCAGGGTCACCCTGGCTGCAGCCATCCTTTATGGCGTCACGAAATATTACGGTCAGAAAATGCCCGCCAGTTGGTCTGCATGGACATTTTTCGCCGTTCAGGGATTCTTGCAATGTGCTCTCCCTTACACACTTATCAGCTGGGGGGAAAAGGAGATATCCAGCGGTCTGGCGGGCGTGCTGAATGCCACGCCCCCGGTCTTTGTGCTGCTCATTTCACTGTTTACAGGCACCGGAAAACACATGCTCAGCGGCAGAAAAATTACCGGTACGGCAATCGGTATGCTGGGCGTGATATCCATCATGGGATTTTCAGTGCTCAGTAGCGTGGGGTCGTCCGTATTACTGGCACAGTTTGCCGTTCTGGGGGCCAGCCTGTGCTATGCGATCTCCCCCCTGATCGTCTCACGGTATGCCAGTATTTCTCCTCTGATCACCTCCACCGGCTCGATGTTGAGTGCATCCGCCATGATGCTCCCCGTCGCTCTGGTGGTGGATTCGCCCTGGAGGCTGACACCGTCTGTGGATGCCCTGCTGGCTGCTGCCGCCCTTGCCGTGGTGTGTACGGCCCTGGCGATGTTGATGTATTTTCGTCTGGTGAACACGCTCGGGCCGCTGATCACGGCCAGCGGGGGATACCTTCGAGCCGGTTTTTCTGTCCTGTCTGGCGTTCTGTTTCTGAATGAGCGCAGTTCCTTATCCACGGCTACGGGCATGCTTCTCATTGTCGTGGGTATCATGTTTGTTACCGTGCCACCCCGTAAGAAAAACAGCGAAATGGAGACACGGAATTAACACGGTGGCCGTGCCGGTGCGGAATTGTCACGGGCGACCTGTGGCCGGGTCGCTCAGCTATCACCGGCGGTATCATGCAGCCCGGTAAAATCGGAAGGAACACGGCCGGTCACGGCACGGAATGCCGCCACAAACGAAGAAGGACACGAAAACCCCAGCCGGTACGCCACCAGTTTCACCGGCATGTCGTTGGACAGCAGATCCATTGACGCAAATATTCGTGCGCGCTGTTTCCAGGTCCGAAAGCTGTACCCGGTGTCCGCCACAAAAAAACGGGTAAAAGTGCGTTCAGACATGGCCACCAGAGCGGCAAATTCGGTCAGGGTAATATCCCAGCGATTATTCACCAGAATGTTGCGTGCCACGCTGTTAAGTCCCTCATCTCGAGGCATTACAAGACTCACGGGAAGCGCTTCCGTCTCGTTCACCATTCTCAGCAGCAGTTGCGCCATCAGCTTTTGCGTGGAGTGATTAAAGGTCCCCTCAAACAGACTGGTGATTAGGTGACGGGCAAAAGGAGTCATATCAATAACGTGGATCTGCTTCAGGTTTTTTGCCCCGTCAGTGTCGCCCACAAATGAAGGAGAGAAATACACGGTCCGGAGTTCGGTATGCGAAAGCAGAGCAAAAGCATGGAGTTCTCCTGCCGGTAGCCACAATGCCCGTTGCGGAGGAATGACCCACTGCTTGCCCCCGGTCTGAACCAGCATGACGCCTTTTTCCGCATACAGCAACTGGCCCCGGGAATGTTTGTGCTCCGGATTCACCTGACCACGACTATACGCCCTGGCCAGACATCCCCATTCCGGTACATCTGATGGTGTTGTCATTTCATCTATGTCCTTTGGCGCATAAAATTCAAAAGACATGTTTATCATACCTTTCTGCCTGACGTGCACAAAAACACAGTATCGCGTCTTTTCGATTCAGAACCTCATTGATGGAAATGGCCACCCGGTTTTCATATTTCTGATCCGGGACAGGCAGTGTTGTTTCACCTGCAAAGAGAACTCACGTTATGTCATCCACTGAAGTAAACAAATTTACGCCGGCACAGCCGGATACCGGTCACGACACCGGCAGATTCCTGGTCAGCATTGTCGGTGCCGTCGCCCTGACACATGCGTGTAATGACGTGATTCAGGCGACATTGCCGTCCATTTATCCGATGCTGAAAGACAATTTTACGTTGTCCTATACTCAAATCGGCATGATTGCGCTGGTATACCAGATAACCGCCTCGCTGCTCCAGCCGTGGGTAGGTTTGTACACCGACAAGCGCCCCATGCCGTATCTGTTGCCTGCCGGAATGGTCGTGACCTTCCTTGGGATCGGATTGCTGGCCGTGGCCGGCAGTTTCACCATGCTCCTGATTTCAGCCGCGCTTGTTGGTGTGGGATCGTCCACATTCCACCCGGAAGCCTCACGAGTTGCCCGAATGGCGTCAGGCGGGCGTTTTGGCACCGCACAGTCCGCTTTCCAGGTGGGTGGAAATGCCGGAACGGCATTCGGCCCGTTGATTGCGGCATTCCTCATCCTTCCCCATGGCCAGCTTTTTGTGGCGTGGCTGATGGTGATTGCCTTTGCCGCCATCGTGATCCTGCTGCGTATCAGCCGGTGGACGATTTCTCACGGACACGCACAGGCCAGAAAACACGATAGCTTCAGCGGAGAACGACTCCCGAAAAACAAGGTGATCCTCGCCATCAGCATTGTCAGTATTCTGATGCTGGCGAAGTTTACCTACATCGCGTCAATCAGCAATTACTACACCTTCTATCTCCTGCAGCGATTTGATATTCCGCTGCGGGAAGCGCAGCTGTACCTGTTTGTGTTCCTTGCCGCCGTGGCGGTCGGGACTTTTGCAGGCGGACCGGTCGGCGATCGCATCGGGAGAAAAGCGGTAATCTGGATTTCGTTCCTCGGGGTTATTCCTTTTGCGCCGGTTTTACCCCACGCGAATTTGTTCTGGACCGTGACGTTGACATTCATCATCGGATTTGTTCTGTCATCAGCCTTTGCCGCACTGGTGGTTTATGCCCAGGAGGTGGTGCCTGGTCGTACGGGTATGGTAGCTGGAATTATGTTCGGCACCATGTTTGGCGTCGGCGGAATTGCTGCTGCCGGATTAGGTAAGCTGGCAGATATCTACGGAATAATTTCGGTCTATAACGCCTGTGGTTATCTACCATTCCTGGGACTGGCCACGTTGCTGATGCCAGATACTCGGCGAAAACTTAAGAGGAGTTAGGGAATCGCCCCCTCGGCCACAGCAAATCAGGGTTATTATCTGTGCGCTCTGCCTGTTACTGGTGGTGTCAGGCAGTGTCCGGGCATGAGCGTCGTGGGTTTTTCGCCGCGCATGCAACATGCAGGCGGCTTCCGTGATGCGCCCGTTCTCATACAGCGCGTTGTAGCCCCCATACGTATCCGGCCAGGTGCTGCTGCGGATGGAGAGTCTTACGGTCCGGTGAGTACGCGAACCACACTGCCAGCGGCATCACCGAACCCGCGTTGCGAGCATCGCGCACGTGTATCTCAACGTCTGCTCCATGCTGTGAGTTCAACGGGTCGTTGCAACGCTATCCTTAAATTAGGAAGCCTGAAAAAGCAAATCCTACCCTTCGTGACGTGCAGTCTTTACGGGGCGAGTGTGCCCCTCTAATAGGGGAAAGCGATATTTTCATAATCGCGAGTTGCCTTATTTCTATGTCGGTGCGGTTTGGACGGTCTCCTGTTGGCCTGGCTAAAAGAGCAGTCACTTTAAAAGGAGTCATCAGAACTGAGCTTTTCCCCGAACTACTTGAGTTACTTCAGCAGGATGTAGAGTTGAATGCCTTAGTGCCGCTCCTTAGAGTCAAAGATGACTAGGTGCGCGACAAGCCCCGCCGTTCAGGGCGGGGCAGGATAGCGCGGACGGTGTAGTCGTCCTTGGTTTTCAGTGAGGTGTCTGCTGCTGTTCGATGTACTGGCGCACGATGGAAATCGACAGGCGAAGTAGGACGGCGACCACAGGACGCCCTTCCAGTAGCTTTTCTGGATGTCTGGTCGCTCCTTGCACAATAGACGGCTAGAAACACCTTTGAGGCTGTTCACGAGGCTGGAGACGGCTACCTTTGGCGGATATTCGACCAACAGGTGGACATGATCGTCCTCGCCATCCATCTCGATCAGTTGCGCCTCGAAGTCTGCGCAGATATTGGCGAATATGATGCGCAGCCGGTTGATGGCGTCGCCATCGAACACTTTGTGGCGATATTTCGCCACAAAGACCAAATGGACGTGCATCTTAAATCGGGGAGGTAAAACGTATCACTGGAGTACATGACTGGAGTCCGTTATCCGTTGCAGTGTATGCGACTTATAAAACGCCTGGTATTAGACCAGATATCGCCAGTGATGTGATTACTTTACTGGCACAGGATGATACTCTTTCAACGACCTTCAAACGGTAACCTTATTCTTACCCATATACCAGGTTAATTTAAATAAATTGATTCTCACTGATATGAATGTATGCGGTTGCTGTTGTTCTAGCATACATATTTTCCTTTATCGCGACAATAGCGTTACTCAGGGTTAAAGTGTTATATCGATGTTCGGATCGAAAAAGTGATTTATACCATTTGAAATCATCAGGCATCTATCATTGATCACATAAAAACACACATAAGTCTGTCTCAGGAGGATTTATTTCATATTCAAAAAACATCTGACTAACCCATCCGCGATGATAAGTTTTATGATTAATGATATGCAGGAACATGTCACCTCGGGTCATCTCACCAGATTGACCGGAGACGAAGTTAAATTTCAGACATTCGCTAAAAGTTTCAATGGTCTGTTCACCTGCCCAATCGATATACCATTGATTAACCCGAGATTGCGCATCAATTAAATCATTAAATACTGGATGTAGAACATCTCGTCGTGTTGAAAAATTATGTTTTTCCCCAAGCAAATGTGCTCTCCAAATAAGGTCAACAACATAGTTATGGTTTAACGTGCCAACCATAGACTTGAAGAGAGTATTGCTTTTCTGATAAATAGCACCTTCGGGAAGTGATTTCATAGCAGTAAATAAAACTTGGTCTGCCCAGTTGCTGTATTTTGCTAAATTTATTGCTGTTTCGACTTTCATCATGATTTTATTCCTCGATTAAACTACTTACATTAAGATGGCTAATCATTAATCAAATTAAATTTATAACACGACTAAAACTATAAACAAACTTTTAGTTTAGGTGCCGCATTCTGCATTGCATTCGCTAATTCTTCTTCGACCACTGGGTGGTTGAAAGGTATTTCTAACATTCTGGAAATAGTGAGTTCTTGCTGATAGGTCCATGCCAGCAAATGAGCGATATTTTCTGCTCTTGGTCCGGACCACTCAGCTCCAAGAAATAGACCAGTTTTAATATCAGCATAAATATGCATCCTTCCACGGTTTTTTAGCATAACTCAGCTGCGTCCTTGATCTGTGAAATCCATTGCTTCCGTGACAATATTTCTTGGTTCCTGATCCACATAACGCTGCCCTACCATGGCGATCTGAGGGTCAGCGGATACGATGCTAATTGGTGCCCGCCTTGGTAAAACTTCGATATCTGGGTAGTGTGCTGCGTTCCGGCCAGCCATTTTCCCTTCATCAGCAGCCTCATGAAGCAACAGGAGAATATTGTTGGCATCTCCTGCGATAAACACAGGCGCGGTACCACATTGTAAGGTCTTAGCATCGAAAACTAGAATACCCAGCTTATTAAGCTGTAAGGTGGTGTTTTCGAGATTCAGTGAGTCCACATTGGATTTTCTCCCTGTACATGCGAGTACATAGTTGAATCGTCCTGTCACGACAGAACCATCGAGTTCGGTGAAAACAATTACGGCCTCGTTGTCATCAAGCTTCATCTCATGAATGGTTGCATCTGGATGAAGGTAGAACTCCTCGCCAAGGTCAAACTTAACTTGTTCGACAACCATCGGATCAGTTAACAGACCGACAGCTTCCTGTACATCAAATACACGAACCTGTACTCCTAAACGAGCAAATGCCTGTCCTACTTCAAGCCCAATCACTCCAGGACCAAATACGGCAATACGATGCGGCAAGTCTTCCCAGTTGAATACGTCGTCATTTACAACCAGACGATCTCCGAAAACAAGTAATGCCGGTGGAATGTAAGGGCCTGACCCCGTTGCGATGACGACGGAATGGGCTTGGACGGTAGCATAATCACCAATAGCCAGCACTGTATCATCGATAAAACACGCATATCCGGTATATCTGTCTTGTGCAGGAATACTTGCAGCTCGGCCTAGTACTCGGCCGACAAAACGATCACGTTCAGACCAAACCCGCGCCATGACCTCCCGTCCATTAATACGAATTTCACCCTCGATATGAATACCGAATGGTGTGGTATAACAAACTTCGTATGCCGCTTCTGGGGCGGCAATCAATAGCTTGGAAGGCATGTATCCAACACGTGCACAGGTAGTGCCCCCAACTCCGCCCTCAATAATTACGACGCGCTTTCTGGCCTCACGTGCTGCTCTTTAGGATGCAAGCCCGACAGTCCCTGCGCCAATGACTGCAACATCAGTTTCAACCTTCTCCAGTTGCCCATGTTCTTTGATATCAGCAGTCTTGATATTGTTGTTTATATAGCGATGATTACTCATCATCATTTTTCAAACAATTGATTTTTAATGTAAACATGTATGCTATTGATCGGCAAGATATGCTCTCCAGCCTCCGTAGTGAGTAATGTCGGTTGCATGTTCAATAGCGTAAGGTTCGCATACAAAACCTTTGGCCTGGCTGCCGTCTTCCAGTGTCAGAGTGCCTATTCCCAGGGGGGGAGGTATCTCGGCAACAAAATAGCCAAATGCAGTTGCTGACAGTTCCCAGATCTCGACTTCGATATACCCTGCAGCATTCCTGTCGCGGAGCAAACCGGGTTTTGGAGGATTGGAATCATTAATGGCATACAGCGCATAACCGGCGGATGTTTTCGTTGTCGCATGCAGGGTTCCACCGCGGCCGGTCAGCTGGTGATTCAGTGGCTGACCAGACAAATGAGCTCCCACAACAGCGATACGGATAGCGCTTTCCTGTAATGCCTCCCACGGAGATTCCTCCCGGTCCCTGGCCATAAATGCTTTACCCAGGCTCGCGATCGTACCATCTTCGAATGCCTGGCCGATGAAAGTAATACCGAACGGTAGCCCATCTGGACGAAAGCCAGCCGGAACGGCTATTGCTGAGAGATCCATTAAATTCACGAAATTCGTGTAGAAGCCCAGATTGCTGTTCAAGCACACGGGATCGGTTAACATATCTTCAACGGTATAAATCGTCGGAGCTGTGGGTAGCAACATCACATCGATCTGCTGCCAAAGAGCCTGTGTGCGCCGGTTCAGCTCGCTGAGACGGTAGCTGCCCCGGAATGCGTCAGCCGCGCTCATGTCCTGGGCCGACAGGATTATGTCCCGCACTACCGGGTGGATCGCACCAGGGTGTTCGTCAGTAAAACTTTGGATGGCCGCAAGCCGCTCGGCCACCCAAGGGCCGCTATAGAGCAGTTCAGCCGTTTCCTGGAATGGAGTATAGTCGAAACGTACACATTGCCCCCCCATCTTTTCCAGCTTACGAATAGCCTCCTCGAAGAGCCCCTCAGCTTGCATGTCATCAAAAAACTTGAGTTGTGATGCGGACGGCACTCCAAAGGTAAAGCGTGCTGGCCACTTCCTTTCGGTCCAGGTGGATGACTGAACCTGCCGTGAGAATGAGTCAGCCGCATCGTAGGCGGAAGCGATACGTGCAACAGTCAGCGCATCATCTACACTGTGCGCAAATATGGATATGCAATCCAGACTTCTCGCAGCAGGGACGAGTCCTCTGGTTGATATGGTACCTTTTGTCGGTTTGATACCTACCAAATTATTGAAGGCAGCCGGTACCCGGCCAGATCCTGCCGTGTCAGTGCCAAGTGAAAATGGTACAAAACCACTGCCCACTGCTACCGCGGACCCGCTACTGGAGCCACCCGATATGTAGCGCTCATCAAACACACAAGTTGGGATCCCATAAGGCGACCGAGTCCCATTAAGCCCAGTAGCAAACTGATCCAGATTAGTCTTTCCTATAGGAATAGCACCAGCAGCAATCAACTGTTCTACGACAAAGGCATGGCTCTGAGGCATATAGGAGAACTCAGGGCAACCCGCCGTTGTAGGCAGCCCAAAAACGTCAATGTTATCCTTCACTCCGAATGGGATGCCAAACAACGGAAGCTCCTCACCTCTGGCTTTTCGGGCCATAGCTTGTTCTAGCATGTCGAGGGCCACATTTAGTGGAAGCAGACTAATCCATACAGGATGTGTTCCAGCGATATCAATGCGGTGGTAAATTTCGCGCAGAACATCTTTTGGATCAGAACAATATGCATATGCATGTTTGAATGATGCCAGATTAAGTGGAGCCTGCTGTTCGAGTACGGTAGATGTCATTAAAGAATGTGTAATTGTCAAATTCATATTGCAGTTATATCCAACGTTATAGTCTAGAAAAGGTGATTGTTGGTATTTAGCTCGTTTCTTTTCACACTGCTTTGGTGTGTACCACATGGCTTGTTAACATCTCGGTTAACTGCTGACGCACGTCGTTAAACTCCGGCGCAGTAATGCAACGAGGTCTGTCGAGTGGCACACAAAAATCTGTTTCTACCCGTCCAGGACCGGCCGTCATTACCACCACGCGATCAGCCAGCAAGACAGCCTCCTCTACAGCATGAGTAACAAATACCACGGTAAGTCGGGTCCGTTCCCAAATTTCAAGTAGTTCCTGCTGCAGGGCGTCCCGGGTTAACGCATCAAGGGCACCAAAGGGTTCGTCCATAAGCAAGACCTCGCAATCATTGGCTAATGCCCGTGCAATGGAAACTCGTTGTTTCATGCCGCCGGAGAGTTGGCCTGGAAAGTGATCTGCAAATTTTGTGAGACCGACCATATTCAAATAACGATCGGTAATCTCACGTAGCATGGCTTTGGATAGTCCACGCTGCTTAGGGCCGAAAGCAATGTTTTGCCGCACTGTCAACCAGGGGAATAATCCATAATCCTGGAAAACCATACCCCGCTCTGATGCAGGTTCGGTAATCGGGGTGCGATACATACGCGCCATACCTGAGGATACGGATTCGAATCCCCCCATAATGCGTAACAGTGTGGACTTGCCGCAACCCGAGGCGCCAATCAAACAGATGAACTCTCCCTTCCAAATCTGCAGATTCACGTCTTTCAGAGCATGAATAGGACGACCATTCAGGCTGAAGACTTTGCTTACACCTGCGATATCGAGGATGGGCATCCCTTTTTGAGAAGGGGTGGCAAAGGCTGTGATAGTGTCAGGCATTGTGTTGTGGACTCCATTTGAGTAAACGATTATTGAGTGTTACCAAAAGGCGATCGGTGATAAAACCTGTGAGACCGATGACTACCATACCCGCGATAACCACATCGGTGCGTGAAAGCATCCGGCCATCCATAATGGCCGCACCCAGTCCTTCAGGTACTCCGGTCATTTCTCCAACAACAATCAAGAACCAGGCGATAGCATGCCCCATGCGTAATCCATTGAAAATTGATGGCATTGCTGCAGGCAATACAACCTGACGGAACATAGATGGTCCTTTACATCCCAACATTGCTGCCGCTTCGAACAGGCGTGGCTCTACGGACTTCACTCCGAAAGCTGTGTTAATAGCAATGGGGAAAAATGCCCCCAGGCAAACAAGAAAAATGGCTGCATTCGGCCCCACACCAAAAAAGATCATGGACAACGGTAACCAGGCCGTCACCGGAACCGGACGCAACAATTGCAAAGTAGGATCAACAAGCCGGCGAACCAGCGCATTCTTTCCGATAAGAAGACCAGTTGGAATGGCCAACAACACCGCCAAAGCAAAAGCGCCATATACACGCGACATAGATTTAATCCAGTGAATATAAAGAGTGCCACTGAATGCATCGTCGTATACACCACCTACAGCAAAATCCTTGAGCATTAGAGCCACATTTGCGGGGGATGGAACGAGCATGGTGCCACTTAGTCGCACGGCAAAATCCCATAAAAACAGTAGAATCAACGGCAGGAGCACCGGTGCCACCCAGCGCACAAGCCATTCTTTAACCCGACTGGGCGGTGAAGGCATCAGATCCTGATCCTGCTCTAATTTCGTCATCTCCTCAGCTTTGTGTGTCAAAGCTGCCTGATAATGAGGAGGAGTTGCTGCTGAACTGGTCTCATAGGCTGTGTCATCGCCAGATGAACCGGGAATTTTCAGTATTGGTGTGGCCATAACAACTCCTGCAATGAATGGAATTTTTGATGTGGCAATATCATCAATGTGGCCCCAGGTTTGTGACTAAGAAACTATCATTTTCGGGCAGGCGGCGTATCTGCTTACGTTCAAGCATCAGGGAGCCGTAGTTTTTACAATGCTGTAGCCATTCATCATCGGCTCTCCAGACAAATTTGACATTGTCTGCTGCAAGGCTGGCCACATCCTCTGGTAGGCCCAGTTTTGTATTAGCCATCTCCAGCAACTCTTTACGATTAGCCATTGCATATTCAGATGCCTTGCGATGTATTTCCAAAAATACTTTGACGAATTCAGGGTTGTTTTTAAGGGTGTCAGCATGTGTGGTCATGACCATATTCACGGAGCCCACAGAAGTGCTGTAGGGGTATTCCAGTACTTTGCCTATACCACGTGATACGCTAATGGAGGGACCGGGTTCGGCTCCTACGTAGGCATCAATATCACCACGTTCAAGAGCACCGGCCATTTCGCTGAATGACACACGGATCGGTTTCACATCTTTAATGGTCATGCCCTCAGATTTCAGGCGTTCGAGAAACACCGTTTCCTGAGTTGAACCGGTAAGGATACCTATACGTTTGTTTTTGAGATCTTTGAAACTACTGATCCCGGACTTATTGCTGACCACCAGACCCATGCCACCATTACTCATCGGAGAAATAACAACCACAGGCTCACCAGCAGCGCCCCCCAGAACGGCAGCAGCCAGACCATAGCCACCAAAATCAACTGAATGTGTCACTACGGCGTTTTTACCATCTGTAGGGGTTTCAAATGGCACAACCTCGACCTTATATCCTTTGGGGGTGAATTTATCGTAGAAATATGGAGTTATGCCGTGAATAAGTTTGAGGGTCCCTACTCTGATGATAGTGTCTGCGGCCTGAACAGGCATCACCGTACAAAATAATGAAGCAGTTAAAGAGAAAATCATGAGTCTGCGTAAAAACATATTAAGGTTCCCAATTCGACATAAATGATGGATACCATCTTGTGCACAAGAATCAAAACAAGCAAAGCAATTAATATGCCAATATGGAGATAACATGAATTTTAATTAATTAGTTCTTGTTTTCCTTAGTAACAATCCTACTCTGCGAAACACCTCTTTTCTGCCAGCGCGGAACTTATTTATTATCCTTATATGAAATGCACCAATTTAGGGAAATGGAAGGTCAGGATTGGTGCAGTAGAATTTACTGCGATTGCACTCACCGTTTCGCAAAACTGCAATAAACAAAGAGTCCGGGATACTCAAGGTAAAAAATTTGATACAGTGATGGTTAGACACTACTCGTTCTGATAATGTTGACATATGCGTATGATTCATAAGTACAACCTTGCTTCTACAGAGTCGCCATCCAATCGGACACGAGCGGATGACGTTTACGAAAAGATTAAAAACGAAATCTCCGAGTTCAGACTAATCCCTGGCGATCATTTTACTGAAAGTGAAATCAGCAAGCGTTTTAACGTCAGTCGAACACCTGTGCGACAAGCATTGTTTCGTTTGCAATCTGAAGGTTATGTTCAGGTGCAATTTCGGGCTGGCTGGCGAGTACAGCCATTCGATTTTGATATCTTCGAACAACTCTACGATCTACGTATGGTCCTTGAGGTGGCAGCAGTACGCCGGTTGTGTGATCAGGATCGGCGAGTGGATCTGGCACGCCTATCCTCACTTCAGCAAATATGGCTCGTGCCAGCCTCGGAACGATGTACGGACGGGTTACAGGTTGCCAGCTGGGATGAACAGTTTCATACCACACTTGTCGAAGCTTCAGGCAATAATGAAATGGCTCGTATGCATAAAGATGTAACAGCACGTATCAGGATCATCCGAAGACTCGACTTCACCAAAACAGATCGTATCACCACGACATACACCGAACATTCTGAAATTTTACGTGAAATTCTACGAGGCAAAAGCGAAGAGGCTATTTTGCTACTATGTGCTCATATTGAAGCCAGTCAAAAAGAAGTGCAAAAAATTACTTTGCATCAGATTCAATTAGCTCGCAAACAAGGGCTGGGTTTGGTCGAAACTTGATGCTCCACTCATAAAATAAATGCCCAAGTTATACAAAAATTAACATCCTCTTCCTCTAAGGGATGAGGACTGCTACAATCAGGTTATAATGTACTTTCACAAAAATAACCGTTGCAATATTTTCATTACACGGAAAAGAATATTTTTCCAATTCCAATCATTCTATTCATATTATTTATAAATCCGTTCTCTTTTTCTGGTGCTTTAACTGCTCCTCATTGTTATATTTCTGTATTTAGCCGATTATCTTTACAGTTATTTTTATCCGTTCAGAACACTGAATGAAGCACGGGAAATTACAGAGCGCTGGCTGGCTGAATATAACTGTGAGAGGCCCCATGAATCCCTGAATAACCTGACACCGGAAGAGTACCGGCTGATGGCTGAAAACCCGGAAATCTCAAAAAGTGCGTGGAACTAAAACGGGTGTACTTACACCAGCATACGCGATACGCGAGCTGGTACAGGATGGTTCCGCTCCAGCCAGATGGCCTGAAAATAATGCTGGTCGACGTTTTCCCAGCAGGGCGGATTTGATATGCCGAACGGGGATTTCACCCGCAAAAGCGCATCCCTGAATAGGCCATAAATTTCTGCGTCAGGCAGCAGATATAAATCCCACTCCGCTGTCAGTTGTTGTATTTTCTGCGGATTTACAGTATAGGAATTCAGCTGGCCAGTCAGAGAAACCGGCTGACCCAGCTGAATAGCCTGATAACGGGCTGCTACAAAATTATGAACAGTATCGACATTGTTCCAGTAAAGCCGTTCCGGTGCCCAGGAAAACTGGCTGAACACCATCTTCGACAGCCGTGCTGTGTAGTGACTGAGATTTCGCGCCAGCTGTTCGGAACTGACCGGTATTGTCATTTCAGAACATCGTTGTAATGCAAAATCATCCAGGTGAGATATTTTCAGATCATCATCTCCCGACGAGCTCAGCCCCCCGATACTGGAGATATCGCACCGATAATTTTCTGTAATCTCGCAGATTACCAGGTCGGCCAGCTGCGGGATATGGCGTTGCAGGTATTCATAATTACCATCATGGCCGGGTCGCAGGGAGCGAATAGTGTTTTTATCACGGCCGAACCATCGTAAGCGTACAGCGTGAACCGTCTGGTCATAATCTGAAGCATCCGACAAAGTGGTGTCCACCAAATAAGTAGTGGGAACCAAAGTGTCAGATATGCAGAAAAATATGACTCCCGGCAGGCGTAAAGGCTGCCCTAATTATTCTCCTGAGTTTAAACAGCAACTCGTTGCTGCCTCCTGCGAACCCGGGATATCCATCTCAAAACTGGCGCTTGAAAATGGCATTAATGCCAATCTGCTCTTTAAATGGCGCCAGCAGTGGCGCGAGGGAAAGCTGCTATTACCTTCCTCTGAGAGTCCTCAGTTACTTCCTGTGACTCTCGATGCCACCGCCGTACAACCAGAACCGCCCGCTGAGGACTCAGAGCTCAGCATCAGCTGTGAGGTAACGTTCCGGCACGGGACACTCCGCCTCAACGGCACTGTCAGCGAAAAGCTTCTGACTCTGCTGATACAGGAACTGAAGCGATGATCCCGCTACCAACAGGCACCAAAATCTGGCTGGTTGCCGGTATTACCGATATGAGAAACGGCTTCAACGGGCTGGCTGCAAAAGTGCAGACGGCGCTGAAAGACGAACCGATGTCCGGCCATGTCTTCATCTTCCGGGGCCGCAGCGGCAGTCAGGTTAAACTTCTGTGGTCCACCGGCGACGGGCTGTGCCTGCTGACCAAACGGCTGGAGCGCGGGCGCTTCGCCTGGCCGTCAGCTCGCGATGGCAAAGTGTTCCTGACCCCGGCGCAGCTGGCAATGCTGCTGGAAGGCATCGACTGGCGACAGCCGAAGCGGTTGCTGACCTCCCTGACCATGCTGTAGGCTTCTTTATCCTGGTTGTCGCAGAATAAGCCTGGTAAAATGCTGGCTTATGAATGACATCTCTTCTGACGACATCCTTCTGCTGAAACAGCGCCTTGCCGAACAGGAAGCGCTGAACCGTGCCCTGCTGGAAAAGCTGGCAGACCGGGAGCGCGAAATAGACCATCTGCAGGCGCAGCTGGATAAACTTCGCCGGATGAACTTCGGCAGCCGTTCCGAAAAAGTCTCCCGCCGTATCGCACAAATGGAAGCCGATCTGAACCGGCTTCAGAAAGAGAGCGATACGCTGACCGGTCGGGTGGATGACCCGGCAGTACAGCGCACTCTGCGTCAGACCCGCACCCGCAAACCGTTCCCCGAATCACTCCCCCGCGATGAAAAACGCCTGCGGCCAGCGGGTTCCTGCTGCCCGGAGTGTGGTGGTGCGCTGAGTTACCTGGGTGAGGATGCCGCTGAACAGCTGGAGCTGATGCGCAGCGCCTTCCGGGTGATCCGGACCGTACGGGAAAAACATGCCTGCACAAAATGTGATGCCATCGTGCAGGCCCCCGCGCCTTCGCGCCCCATTGAGCGGGGTATCGCCGGACCGGGGCTGATGGCCCGCGTGCTGACCTCAAAGTATGCAGAGCACACACCGCTGTATCGTCAGTCTGAAATATACGGTCGCCAGGGCGTGGAACTGAGCCGTTCACTGCTGTCGGGCTGGGTGGATGCATGCTGCCGGCTGCTGTCCCCGCTGGAGGAGGCGCTTCAGGACTATGTCCTGACTGACGGTAAACTCCATGCCGATGATACCCCGGTCCAGGTGCTGTTGCCGGGCAATAAGAAGACGAAGACCGGGCGGTTGTGGACGTATGTTCGTGATGACCGCAACGCCGGGTCAGCGCTGGCACCGGCGGTGTGGTTCGCCTACAGCCCCGACAGAAAAGGCATCCATCCGCAGACCCATCTTGCGGGGTTCAGCGGTGTGCTACAGGCGGATGCGTACGCCGGGTTCAACGAGCTGTACCGCGATGGCCGGATAACGGAAGCCGCCTGCTGGGCTCACGCCCGCCGTAAAATCCACGATGTGCACGTTCGCACGCCGTCAGCCCTGACGGAGGAAGCCCTGAAGTGTATCGGCGAACTGTATGCCGTGGAGGCGGAAATAAGAGGAATGCTGGCGGAACAACGGCTTGCTGAACGTCAGCGGAAAACGAAACCGCTGCTTAGTACCCTGGAAAGCTGGTTGCGTGAAAAAATGAAAACGCTGTCGCGACACTCGGAGCTGGCAAAGGCGTTCACGTACACCCTGAACCAGTGGCCGGCCCTGACGTACTATGCAGAAAACGGCTGGGCCGAAGCCGATAATAACATCGCTGAAAATGCGCTGCGGATGGTCAGTCTGGGTCGTAAAAACTGGTTGTTCTTCGGCTCAGACCACGGTGGTGAGCGGGGAGCGTTGCTGTACAGTCTGATCGGGACGTGCAAACTGAACGGCGTGGATCCAGAAAGCTACCTTCGCCATGTCCTTGACGTCATAGCTGACTGGCCGGTCAACCGGGTCAGCGAGCTGCTACCCTGGCGCATCACACTGCCAACTGAATAACACATCCCCGTCAATACGGTTCTCGCTGTACGCTTACGAACCATCTGTGCCAGCTGACAATTGAACGCAACCAGATAGTGTCCAGCCGCTGTGGTTTTTTTATTTCCAGAGCACCATTGTCGATCCGACGACGTAAGGTCGCTGGATATCCAACAGAATTCAGCACCCCATCCTGAATTGCCTGTAGCGGCTGACGCCACAGAAGGGGTCGGTTCCGGCTGAGGGCGAAATGACACCCTAAGCTTTCGGTTCCTTGG
>OAUX01000408.1_pt1 | contig 19752 bp, 19 predicted proteins | sample 1501311 | NCBI WGS metagenome assembly OAUX01 (sample SAMEA2580066, study PRJEB22360) | human gut metagenome | reverse complement strand
ACCACTTTGTAGAATACATCAGATTAAAACCAGACGGCTCTCGCTGTACGCGTACAGACAAATCCGCTGACAGTACGTCTGACAGGGAACGTAACTGGGATAATGAAACTGTTAAATCGCTGTGGCTGGCAGGCAGAGCCTGAGTCTGGTGCCTCCCTGCCCCACCAGTTTTCACTGATGGCCCGGCAGGGAGTGCCAGGAAAGGGGAATTAGTGGCGGATTTGTGCCAGTCATCTTCAGTCAGACCGGTCATTTTCATGACAGTATTGCGGTCAATGCCGTTCTGCAGCATGGTACGGGCAATTTTCAGAGTGGCCTGACGCTCACCTTCTGAACGGCCTATTAGCGTGTGCTCCGGTGGTTTGCACATGCGCAAATTTTTCAGCCCAAAGGAGGCTAATCATCACGGGGATTACGTTCAAATCCCCTGCGCCCTCTTGCTGCCCATTCAGCATTGAGTACCACGTAACGCTCCCAGCGTTCACGCAGCTGTGCGAGCTTTAGCGGTACTTCTTTGGTGACAAAGGCTTCCGGTATTTCAAAGTCATCAAGATGCCCTTCCAGGTATACATGTACGCCTTCCAACACATCAATCAGAGTGATGTTGTTACTTTGTTGCCCTTCAAGAAGCGGCCCCTGCCAGCTATGCCAGAAGGCCTGATGGCGCAGACAGCTTTCGTCATTCGCGAGCCTCCATAAATCCATAAAGATTCCTCGTGCAACTTTGAACGGCTGTTCATCAAACTGTTCGATGAGAAAGAAATAACTCGGGATCTTGAGCGCGTTAATACGCGCAATTTCAATTTCAGCATCACGGCGCAAGGCAATCAGATTGCTAAAGCGCGAGCGCATACAGGCGACAGGGTTCAATACCCTTACCTTTTCATTCATTTCAGGCATGCCGGGGCCGGTTGCTTCTACATAAAACGGGGCGGTATACAGGTAAAGCTTTTTCCCCTGAAAATCAGAACGGTCAAAGCCTCCGGGGCGGTCGATAATATCCACCACATTTGGCTCGTCAGGCGCATCCGGTACGGCAAATAAGCGTCCATCATCCCGTTTGATATCGTGTGTATCCTGATCGATAAGCATAAACTGCGCAAGGGATGGGGGCTGACCGTCTTTGTTCTCCCACGTCTTAACGTTGAGCGTTTTTGCTATAGCCGCAATATCATCTTTCCGGGCGCTGTAGTCGCAGTCAACAGATGTGGTGAGGCGCTCATCAGGCAATCTGTCGCCGTATTGTGCATGATAATAGGATATCCAGTATTGCACAGCCTGACCGCCAACTGTGATAACGGCATGTTTGAACTGATCAGCGTTGCAGATCAGCTGCTGATTTAGCAGGTACATCTGCTCATAGGGGGGAATAACGTCTTGAACAGGCATAAAAAAACCATCAGCGAATGATGGTTTATTGTGCCTCAAAGTTCAGGATCAGGCAAAAGCGATAGTATGAGCGAATTTGCTACTAGCTGACTTACTGAAGCGGCTTTTCACGGCAGGTTTGTAACCGGCACGACCACGCAAAACCTGCACCGCTACGGCTTCGTAGCGTTCATGCTGCTTTTGTTTAGCTTGTACGGGAGACATAATTTTGTACCTGACGGTAGTTATAAACAAATAAGTTGCAGTAACTATACGTCACGAATCTACGTCACGCAATAGAGTACTATTGTTGCAACTTCGATGTACTTCCAGATTACAAAGTAAGTCCTGATGTCTTAGCAAATGTGGTGAACGGAACTGCCATTCCTTCAGCGGACTGTGCCGGGGTGGATGTCAATGCGTCACCTGCTGAACGAACGCGAGAATTCTTCCTTTTCTTTTCTGTCTGCCTGTTCAATTAACCAGCGCGAATAGGCATCATTGTGTTTCTGGTCCGTCTTCCCTCTTTCAGTTCTAATTGTAAGCCAGATACCAGCGAACACATTGAGCGATAATATCGACAGGGTAATGTAAACGTTTAAAGGCTTTTCGGATCAGAGGTATGAGCAAGTAACATCGCAAAAAATAGTAAGTTACCTGATGCCGCCTTAATGCGACAGAACCTTTTTAGCCTGCCGGAAGATTGAGTCGTACATGGAGTGGCAGGGTATAGATTATTCTCCGCGCAGTTGGCGGCGTTTTGGTCAATGTGTGCACTCTGGAAGCCAGGAACGGGATACACCACATCGGTATTCATCCGCGTGCTGTAACAGATAGCGCACCGCGCCGCGCTTTTGTCCATTATCTTAGCCTGAACGTTGTCAGGAATTGCTTTTCTGTTGGTCATTTAGTGTCAGAGCCCTGAAGAATGTTTCGGATATGATTTTCGATTTTCACGCAGACTGCCTCTGACAGCATGTCGCGGGAGACAGGGTTGACCTGAGCAGATTTCTCCGACCAGTAATGGATCCTTGTTTCACCCTGAACAAAAAGAAGACCGCATACTCCCATCGCTCCTCCTGCCGGTGCCATTGCAACAGCTGTAATGGAGTCCATCTTCTGAAAATAATCCGCCGGTGCTGGGATGTATGTGTTAAAACCGCTATTGATATCAACACCAGGAGTCCATCCTGGAATTCGAGGGCAGCAAATCGCTTCTTTCAGGTGAGGAGTTAATAGGCGGAGCAGATCGGGACGCAGGTGGATAATGACTTCAACATTTCCCGGAAAGCTGACATCTTTCGTGAAGACGGTACAGAACTCCCCATCAAAGCGCTGTTCTTCAGTTACTACAGGCGGAAGCCGGCGGAGCACCCCAACCTTTTCACACAGGCTTATCACCACTTTATCGAGCTCGTTAAAATTGGCTGCGAGCTTGCTTAACGCATCATCAGAAAGCACCAGAGCATCGCGGCTTCCGCCACCCAGCGCAATATCACACTCTGCGATCTGCGCCTGAACCTGAGCCAGGGGCAACAGCAGCCGGTCAACTGTGAAGGGCAACGCCGTGGCACTGTGCAGCCAGCACAGCCCATCGACAAACGCCAGGCGGGAACGGGTAAATAACTGATAAAGTGAAGCCATCTCCCCGGTGCCAGCCTGGCGCTCCGCATGGCCGCGGATAAGCAGCAGTGCATCGCGGATATTCATCAAATCAGAACAGCACTTTGCCACAACATCGCCGGCAGTGTGCGGCCGAGGGGCTGGCAAAAAGGGTGACTGCTCATGCTGATCAATATAACGGTACAGATCTGTCATATTCTGGGTGACCGTTATATTCCTGCGCTGAAGTACTGCATCGACCCGGGCTTTCAGCTCGTCATCGATGCGGGCATTGACCATAGCCATACATAAGCTCCTTAACTGGTTAGAGATGTAAATCTTATCTGCTTTACATGAGGTTGTAAATCTCTTTTGCTTTACTTTTAATGTAAAGATTGCCGTCTTACATTTTTGCATAATATTCAATAATTGAAATAATTATTGCCCATCTATCAACAGTGTCCTTTCTCGTTGCCTCAGATCCGAAAACCGGTAAAGTCGGAAGCCAGTTATTTGTGCTGATTACCACATGCCTGTATTAGGCTCTTGAGCGTGCAAAGGCGCATAATATGGTCCTCTTTGTATATGAGAATATGGCAATGACAGATAACCGGAACGATGCCGCTCGCGATATGTGGGCTGAGGCGTTGAGTTCATTGTTTAAAGGTGATTCCCCGGAAGAATTATTTCTGATTTCAGCTGATGAGATTGATGCCCTAGAGGGGTTGCCTCCGGACAAATGGCCAACGATAGGACAGACAGAAATTAACTGGGATTTGTCTGTTCCGGGACGCAAATGGACAATTGCGCCTTCTGCTCCATGGTTATTGCAGCCTGCCGACAGTGAACAAGTTGATATCGCGTCTATGGTCCTGGGGAAAGCCTCTTTTGCTGATTTTGACCCTCTTATTAATTCCTTCTTTCGACTGACAGATTCCAGTCTCTGGACGAGGCTTGAACCCCGGAAGCTGGGGATGGCCATACTTCATATCGCAAAAGGATGGCCTATTTCGCCTGTCTTGTTAAGTTTGCACGAAGATGGCGGATTTCATTTCGGTGGTGGGTCCCATCGTTATCAAGTACTGAAGCGGTCTGGATCTCCTCATTTTTACTTTCTGGCTGAGCCGGATGATGTACCGGCCATTAATAAGCAACTTCCGGTTCAGTGGATGCGTGACTATCAACTATCATGAGAAACAGGAGTCTCAATAATGGGTGCAATTTACAAAGGGCTACAGTTCAAAACTGCGCTGGAAGCACGCTGGGCAGCATTTTTTGACCTTGCTGGCTGGGAGTGGCATGTGAATCCTGTATGTGTTGGTGACTGGTCTCCCGATTTCTGGGTCAGTTTTCCGTGTAGCCACTCGGAATGTGGTCACCACAGGTTACTTGTGGCGGTGTTACCTATTGATAATATTGAATGTTTTAATAATCATCCAAGCTTAAGGCATGCTTACTCTATCGGAGAAGATCCTCAGGGGATTCATAAACGCGTTGATGCAGGGGCCGCTTTTGGTAGTAGTCCAGAAGTAACTACTTGGGTATCAGCCCACGGCTCTGGCGGCGGAACGCACAATGTCCCATTCTTCGTACCTGGTGCCGGTGAACTGTGGCTAAGGGCTGAAAACCGTGTGCTTCGCCAATCGGTTTAGTTATACTTAATCTTCAGAGCGTAACGTACTCGGCGCGTGTGAAAGATGGATACACGACAGCATTGCATGTCAGGATATGCGGCAAGAAAGTAGGACTGCCTCACACTTGCTGAAGATGGTAGCTGAACCGGAAGCCGTTCATGTTTCACGAAGGGGCGGTTTCGCGATGAGTTCAGGATGACCCCCAGCTATCCGGGGAAATTTTACCGACTGCGGGTATGGCGCCCGCTAACGGGCGGCTATTTCGTCATCGTTCCTATTCTCTGCTATCAGGCTTGTGCTACAGGAATAACTACCTACCCGGCCCCGTGAGCGTCAGCGGTGTCTCACCATCTGCAGACTGACTCAATAATTTCTCCGTCATCGCCCGGGCATCATCCATACGACTGAAATCAACACTTCCAGGATGCTGTTCCAGCTCATCAAGGAGGTGTTCCAGCTGACCGACCCGGTGCCAGATATTCCAGAGAACATTGAGCATTTTCCACTTAGCGGGAGAATAATGGGTAGTAGCCAGTTCGCGGGAATACTCTGTATCTGCCCTTTCATATGACCAGCGCGAACGGTAACCAGAGTGTTCCTTTCTGACGACGTGTCGTGTTTTGATTAACGTGATTAAGCGTGCATCAGCCTCGGCTTTGCTCTGCAGCCCCATGAGCTCCCCGACCTTCTGGTAGTGTGCTTCTTCGTGATAAGCCGCGCTCTCCAGAAGTGAATTTCCGGTATCCCCGGCGAGCTGAGCGGTGACCTTTTCTTTCAGCTCGCGACAGAATCGTCTCAGATTCGGATCCCTGGCAAGCGAAAAGGGTTCGTAAGCTGCACGGGCATATATGTAAACCAGCAGGGCTTCAGTGTACATGCGCCCGGTGTGTTCGGTTCTGAAGATGAGCGTATCTGACCATTCGCTGATCGGGACCGGGGATGGCATCGTATCCCGAAGCTGCCTGAGTACCGGGGTGGCCTTTTGGATGACGTCGTTCCACTTCTGAATCTGTTTACTTTTATCTTCTACTGAACAGGCAAAGTCCCACTCACTGTAAAGATCCTGATAGTTGTCGGACAGTTCACGTAACTGTCGCTCAGTTTCCATCCTGATTGCTGATCGCGACAGCCCTGTTTCCAGCTCTCTGAACCCGCTTCGGATCTGAGCATCAATATGATGGATGACCAGAGTCAGATCAGGAAACAGATAGTGATCTGATTTCTCAGGTGCGAGGAACAACTTCAGTACCGCTGTGAGTTTTTCCTCATCAAGAAACGGACCATCAAAGGTTCCATTGTGATTACGGAACCCCAAATATGCGCCTTTTACACTCATGCCTTTCTCTCCTGATAGTTGTACTGACCACTCGCTGGCGTGGCATCCCACTCCCGGTCCGGCAGAGCAATACCAGCACAGTGTTGAGCGGATATGGCTGTCCTAGGGAAGTGTGTCCGGGGCTGTTGCAGGGTACAGGGACAGGCTAGATTGAACAAGTCGTGCATTACCCACCTCATCGCCTTATAGCGATGCTGGATAGCACTCCTGAACGCCTGACTACAATCCGAGCTTTTGTTCACCGGGTAATCTGCCATGTGCCGCAAACCGGTATAATCGGAAACAGGAAAAGCCGCATATGCGGCTTTTCCTGTATGCTAAATGAACATTATGGCATCAGGTTTTACTGAGCCATGAGCCATGAGCCATGAGCCGTAAACTTCCCTGCGACGTTCGAAGGCTTCCCGCCCGCCCTCCATTACCGAAATAATGTGCTGTTGTACAAGAGGGGCATCCACGCCTCCACCGGCAGCCTGGATCTTTCCGTCTGAGTATTCACAGGCACAGACATTCTCTGCATCTCCCAGCACTGGAATATTGGCATTGTGAGTGGCAAAGATAAATTGCGTACGGGGTTTCATCGCCCGGATGATTTTAATCACGTCGTCATAAATTGTCTGATTGTCCAGGTCGTCTTCGGGCTGATCGATGATCACCACATCATTATCCTGCTGATTCAGAACAAACAGCATTAAAGCTGAGGCGCGCTGACCCAGCGAATGTTGTTCAAGGGGTTTGCCCCGGAATTCAATGGAGTAGGTATTGGGTATTTGCCAGGCAATCAGCGATTCAATCTGCTGTTTCAGATACTCGCTGAATGTCTCTGCAGAGCCGCTGATAATCCCCGGGAGTTTGTCCCTGTTCAGCCAGAGTTCACCAAAGTCTCTGAAGGTGTCAGCCACGGTCTGGTAGGTACTTTCCCGCAGCCGGCTGCCGGTAAAGGCCTCTTTCAGAACGGCCTGCATGGCTTTTTTGTCGTTTGCAAAAGACGCCACGATCTTCAGGGGCGAGTCGGCCTGGCTGATGCCGGCCAACACGGCTTCAATTTCCTGATATTCTTCCACCCACAGTTCATACAATCGGCTCAGCGCCTCTGTAAGACTTTTCTCCAGTAACGCCTGACTGCTTTCAGCCCGGGTCAGCTCGTCAATTTTCTGTTCCGCAAGTTCCAGCTCGGCCTTCAGCTTCAGAAAGTCAGCCGGATCGGCTTTTTCCACACCTGCCAGCCGCAGCTCTTCAGCCAGGCCACGCTCTATTTCGGCAAATTCCTCCGTCAGCGCCAGCTTTTTCTCCAGAAAAGCCTGCTGCTTCGTATCGAGTTCTGTGAGGAGCCGGCGGGCGCCGTCTACGATGGTGTTCAGGGAGCCGAGGTGGGCCGTGAAGCAATCATATCCCGCACAGTAATCATCAATGTCTGCCTGGTTATGCGCTGACTCATATTTCTGCTCCTGCTTCAGCCCATCGAGAGTTTCCCTGATCCCGTCCTGCAGACTGTCCAGCGCCCGGGTTGCCCGTTCAGTGGTACTGCTGAGGTAGCGCTCATCCCGTCCGAAGGTGGTCTGACGCGCCAGTTTTTCTTCCATACCGTGCTGGGAATAAAAGCGCAGGCGGAACTGTACATCCTTCTCTTTCGCCTGCCATTCGGCGAGTGTTTCTCCTGATGTTTTCAGACGACGATACTCGCGTAACCTGTCGAGGACGACTTCATTCTGCTGCCGGATTTTGTTCCGCACGGCGGCCAGACGCTCCCCGACCAGTTTTTCAATCAGGTCGTATTCAAATCCCGCGCCGGTATTGGAGAGATCTTTCTGGCCAAAATACACCGGCTTGTGCAGAACCGTTTCCCGGAGCGCGACACCTTGCGTGGGCTGACCGTCAAAAATGACCTGCGGCTCCTGGCCGAAAATCCGGGTTATCTGATAGGCCCGCCCGAGACGGCACACGGCGTCTATGGTAATTTTCCCCCCGCTTTTGAGTAAATTACTGACCAGATTTTCTTTGTAATCGCGGTCAGAAGCCTTCTCACCAAACGGAATGTCCAGGGCATAACGGATCCCTTCAAGTATGGAGGATTTGCCGCTGCCGCGGATCCCAATCAGTGTGTTCAGTTCCGGAGATAATTTCACCACGGTTCCACCGAGCGAACCAGCTCCCTCGAATGCTATCTGGCGGATATGGCTGTGGATCAGAGCCGGTTTCTCCACGCTTACGCGATGGGGAAAATCCTGGAGCGCAAAGCGGACAGCTTCAAAACTGTAATCACCCAGTTTCAGATAGCTGGCGACTTTTCTGGCACCAATGTGATCCAGCGTTTTGGCATCGCATCCCTGGACTTCAGCAGGATAGCGCTTACCGAGCACGCCCTGAATTTTGACCCGCAGGTCATGGGTCATCACCTTCTGAAATCCCGACACGCGCCGGCGGATAAGCTCGTTATCAAAAAGCTCCCCGATCCTGCCAGGGCTCAGTCCACCCCATAACCCGTTAGGGGCCTCCACGTGGGCAAACACAATAAAGTAATCCCGTTCGTACCGGTCAAGGCGCTGGATGGTCTGTGTGATATTTTCTGTTGAACGGGCATTTTCGTTCTCAAAATTATCAACGCCCGCAAACGTGGCCGTCAGGAAACTTTCAATATGGTTTGTCTGCTGCGGATTGATGAACCACTCATCAGCAAACACCACGAGCGTGTGCACACCGGACTGGCCATCATTAACGGACAGCTCCACGCCGGGAAGCAGTTCCATGCCTTCACGGCGCGCGGCTTTGCGCAGTGCCTTAAACTCGCCGGGATCAAATTTATTGTGATTGGTGATCACACCGACGCCCACTTCCGCCCCTTTAAGGGCACTGACGTAGTCGCGAATATATCTGTCGGATTCTCCGGCATAGCGAAATTCCTTATCTGCCCGGGTATGCAGGTGAAAATCCACCTTGACCCAGCAGGATCCATTCTCAAATACGGGATACATTCCTGATACCTTTATTAAGACGCTGATGAATGCCCGGAGGCTTAATAATGTCATTTATAGTAGGGCGATCGCGTTCCGGCTTCACTTTATTTCCGTCACCGGTTAATCAATCTTTGATCTTAATCCCGGCCGCATTTAACTGGTGACGAATGAGCGCGGTCGGCATATTTTTCAGATGTGCGGATTTCAGCAACAGAAGATGATGATTATTGCACGCTGGACAATAGTGCGCATTTGGCAACAATAATAAATGATTATTGCTATTTTGGCATTATTTCCCTTTTCTTCACTCGCAGATCCGGTTTCTGTTGGTTCCGGATCTTATGGAAACGCCCCGGCGCGCAGCGGCGCAGAAACACAACATGTGCCACGTCGTTAGCTGCGTCTTCTTCTATATGTTGTGTTTATCCCCTTCCCCGTGACCCGTCGTGCAGGGGCAGATATTGCCGCTTTGCTTATTTCGTGTGCGTGGTACACTTCCGGAAACTGTGGAATAACATAAAAGACGGATCCGGCCAGAGCGGCCGTCCGGTAATTTAATTACGTGGTTATATGGCTGCTTATTATTTTAGTATGTGAAAATCACTTTCTCAACAGAGTGGCGCTCATCTGACGATGATTGAGGTGTGGTAAAATTGCACGGCTAACTATTCAACTGAGGAAAGGATATGTTTACTGCCCTGAACGATAAAAACACTTTCGGTTACCCGTTTGAGAAGATCCGTAATGCTATCGCTGTACCTAGTGAAAAAAACGTTGATGCTGCCACCAGTTCCGGTCTTGAAGTCCTCAGCCGGAGTTATGATGCTTTTCGCCAGGAGCTGGATGCGGCCGGTGAGCTGGGAAACTGGGAATACGATCTCGATACCTACATTCACTGTATTGCGGTGCTGCAACGTTACTTCACCGGCAATCCATCCGGGCTCACAGAACGTGATGCCCGGATTTACAGCCATTACCTGCAGACTGAGCACAAAAGGTTTGTGAAGCTTGCTGAAGAGCTGGCTGCCGGCCGCTGAATACATACAGAAGGTGTGATTTCTCAACAGACCATCGGTATAGATAAAAGTATGAAAAAGAAAAAAGCGTCAGAACCGGGGTTACTGGCAAGCGACAGCGACTGGCACAATAACGCATGTTTGAATTACATGCCTGATCACGGCACTGCTTACACCGAAGGTTACCGGCGGGCTGCTGACATTCTGATTAAACACATTGATGAATCCGGGCGGGACCAGGATTTTCTGGTTTATCCGGTGTTGTTTCTCTACCGGCATCACATCGAACTCATTATCAAACAGATTATCGGACTGGCTCTGGCACTGGCAGAAGAGCCGGATAAACACCAGTACAAAAAAGATGACCATAACCTGAACACCTTATGGCCACTGGCACAAAAGCTGATCTTGGAAGTTGATGACAGCTACCGGCCTTCCGATTTTAAAATCGTCAAAGAGGTGGTTAAAGCTCTTCACCAGGCTGATGGACGGGCGACAGATTTCCGATACGCCAGGAGAAATGACGGCACCCGGAGCCTTGAAGGTATTCATTACGTCAACACCCGCCGCTTTGGGGAAAAAATGGGAGAGGCTTCCGATTTACTTGACGGGGTCGACAACGGCCTCCGGTACCTGCTGGACTGTAAGGCCGAATGGAATCAAATTCTGAACAGCTTCTGACAGCCAGAAATGGCGCGAAAAATCCATCAGACTTACCTGAGCAACCAATGATACTGAGATACCGATCATGACAGGCCTCATACCTTCAGCTACTTCTCAGGGCTCGATGGCCGCCCTGCCAGTGACCATCGACTATCCCGCAGCACTGGCCCTGCGGCAGATGGCAATTGTCCAGGATGAACTACCGAAATATCTGCTGGCGCCGGAAGTCAGCGCCCTGCTCCATTACGTGCCCGACCTTCACCGCAAGATGTTGCTGGCCACCCTCTGGAATACGGGCGCGCGTATTAACGAAGCGCTGGCACTGACAAGAGCGGATTTTTCGCTGGCGCCGCCGTATCCGTTCGTGCAGCTGGCCACGCTCAAGCAGCGCACCGAGAAAGCAGCCAGAACTGCAGGTCGTGCACCCGCAGGCAGTCAGGCTCATCGCCTGGTTCCGCTTTCCGATCACCAGTACGTCAGCCAGCTGCAGATGATGGTGGCCACCCTGAAAATTCCACTGGAAAGACGAAACAAACGCACCGGCAGAATGGAGAAGGCGCGCATCTGGGAGATCACAGACCGTACCGTCCGCACCTGGCTTAGCGAAGCGATAGAGGCCGCAGGGGCCGACGGGGTGACGTTCTCTGTACCGGTGACCCCCCATACGTTCCGTCACTCCTACGCGATGCACATGCTGTATGCCGGCATACCACTGAAGGTTTTGCAGAGCCTGATGGGCCACAAATCGATTAGCTCGACGGAGGTCTATACGAAGGTGTTTGCGCTTGATGTCGCGGCGCGCCATCGTGTGCAGTTCGCCATGCCGGAAGCCGATGCGGTAGCGCTGATGAAACAACTTGAGAGGCGCTAAAAAGCTGCATTCGCGGTTTTGTAACGTCAAGCTATGGCGCGGGAGTGGAGGACAGGCGTAAAAAAGGCTACTGGGCTGTATTTCTAACTTCTGGCCACGGGTATGATCGAGCCAGCAGTGCTCGCCGCAGTCGAGCGACAGGGCGAAGCCCCGAGTGAGCGAGGAAGCACCAGGGAACAATACTTATATATTCCGCTTACGCTCTATGCCTGAAAAATCACCTCCCCGAGGGGTTATCCACTTATCCACGGGGATATTTTTATAAGATCTTTTTTAATAGTTGTTAGATCTTTATTTTTAGAATGGCCACAGGCCTTTATCCATGCGGGCTTCAGAGAGGGATCTGTGACAAACTGCCCTTTCAGTGTGACAAATCACCCTCAAATAGCCGTCCTTTCTGTGACAAGTTGCCCTTAACCCTGTGACAAATTGCCCTCAGGAAGCGTTGCTTTTCACAAAGTTATCCATCCCTGTTGACTCTGTTTTATAGAGTGTGACAATCTTAAAACCTGTCACACTTAACATGGACCTGTCATGGCGGAAATAGCGGTTATAAATCATAAAAAACGTAAAAATAGCCCGCGGATTGTCCAGTCAAATGAGCTGACTGAGGCGGCATATAGTCTTTCCAGGGATCAAAAACGTATGCTGTATCTGTTCGTTGACCAGATCAGAAAATCCGACGGCTCCCTGCAGGAACATGACGGCATCTGCGAAATTCACGTTGCTAAATACGCTGAAACATTCGGTCTGACCTCCGCTGAAGCCAGTAAGGATATACGACAGGCTTTAAAAGGCTTTGCAGGTAAGGAAGTGGTTTTCTATCGCCCTGAAGAGGATGCCGGCGATGAAAAAGGGTATGAATCCTTTCCCTGGTTTATCAAACGTGCGCACAGTCCATCCAGAGGGCTTTACAGCGTACATATCAACCCATATCTCATTCCCTTCTTCATCGGGCTACAGAACCGGTTTACGCAGTTCCGGCTCAGTGAAACAAAAGAGATTACCAATCCGTATGCCATGCGTTTATACGAATCCCTGTGTCAGTACCGTAAACCTGATGGCTCTGGTGTCGTGTCCCTGAAAATCGACTGGATCATGGAGCGCTACCAGCTACCTCAAAGTTATCAGCGTATGCCGGATTTTCGCCGCCGTTTCCTGCAGGCAAGTGTTGATGAGATCAATAGCCGGACACCTATGCGCCTCTCTTATATCGAGAAAAAGAAAGGCCGCCAGACGACTCATATCGTATTTTCCTTCCGTGATATCACCTCGATGACAACAGAATAGCCTGAGGGTTATCTGTCACAGATTTGAGGGTGGTTCGTCACATTTGATCCGGCAGTTTGAGGGTGATTTGTCACAGTTTTGCTGTTCCTTCCCTGACATCCTGCGCTTACTCATAGTTCTTTTGGCTGTAACCGGTAGTGAAGCCACATTTGAGGGCAATTTGTCACCCTACCCTGAGGGTAGTTTGTCACAGTTAAATGAGTGCAGTTTGTCACACTAGATTGTCCCCTCTTCCCGTTAGTCATATGACCTGAGGGGGCAAGTTCGTCTTAATCAATGAGGGCAGATTGTCACACTTGTTGCCCAGAACAAGCTATCCGTGTGTGTGCCTGTACATGTGGTGTTTCCCGCAGCCCTGGCCGTCCATGAAGTTGACCTGTTTCCCACAGAGGATGGATAGCTCTTCTTGTGCTGAGCGTAAGAGCTATCTGCCTGTACAGTTCCTCCCCGCTTCCTCGCCAGTTCGCTCGCTACGCTCGGTTACATGGCTGCGGCGAGCGCTGATACCTTTCTCTATACCCTTTTGTACGAGTTGTTGTGTGATGGTCATAAGTGCGTCTGCGTGTTGTGGCACTGTGATTGAGTGGCACGCCCGTCGAGCTTCTCCCCCCTCCTGTTGAGAGCGAAATCAAAACAATATGATTTTTTTCTTGCAACATGACTCTTTTTGTTCAAAATGACAAAAAACGTCATGAGGTGATAAATGGACAATATTGAGCAGTTACGGAAAGTTGCTACACGTGCAGGTAAGCTTCTGACATCTTTGAGCGAGAGTATCCGCCAGCAAAAAGAGGAATTGAAGCTTACCGAGTTCTATCAGGAATACAGCAAAGCCGCTCTGTATAAGCTGCCTAAGCTCAGTAAAGGCAGTGTTGAATATGCTGTGGCCGAAATGGAAGCCGGTGGCTACATTTTCAAAAAGAAACCTTCTGGTAATACAATGAAATACGCGATGACGATTCAGAATGTCATCGATCTGTATAACCATCGTAAAGTACCCAAGTACAGGGATCGCTTCGATAAAGCCTTTACGATTTTTGTATGTAATCTTAAAGGTGGTGGTTCCAAGACAGTTTCTACCGCTTCATTATCACATGCTTTTCGAGCTCATCCTCAGCTTCTGTTCGAAGACCTGCGTATTCTGGCCATCGATTTCGATCCGCAGGCATCTCTGACAATGTTCCTGAGCCATGAGAATTCAGTGGGCCTGGTTGAAAATACGGCTGCTCAGGCCATGCTCCAGAACGTGTCTCGTGAAGAATTACTTTCCGATTTTATAGTACCGTCTATTATCCCTGGTGTTGATGTAATCCCCGCTTCCATTGACGATGCATTCCTTGCTGAAGGCTGGAAGGGATTGTGTGAAGAACATCTTCCAGGGAAAAATATTCATGCTGTGCTTAAAGAGAACATTATCGATAAGCTCCAGCATGACTACGACTTTATTTTCCTTGATAGTGGTCCTCACCTTGATGCGTTCCTGAAAAACTGCATTGGGGCGGCAGACCTGATGTTGACCCCTCTTCCACCGGCTACGGTTGATTTTCATTCTTCCCTGAAGTTTGTGGCCAGCCTCCCTGCCCTCATAGATTCCATCGAAATGGATGGGCACACCTGCAATCTCATCGGTAATGTCGGCTTCATGTCCAAGATCCTGAACAAGTCTGATCACAAAATTTGCCATAGTCAGGCCAAAGAGGTTTTCGGTGCCGATATGCTAGACATGGTTCTGCCGAGACTGGATGGTTTCGAACGCTGTGGGGAGACTTTTGACACAGTTATTTCAGCAAATCCAGCAACCTATGATGGAAGTACTGAGGCACTAAAAAGCGCAAAATCAGCAGCGGAAGACTTTGCGAAGGCAGTCTTTGATCGCATCGAGTTCATTCGTACTAACGGAGGTATGTGATGTCGAATGAGAAAAGAAAAACCATCGGCAGACAGTTAAATACCCAGGCGTCAATGGCGGAAATGACGGACACCGGTAGAAGCCAGGTATTTACCTTAAAAACCGGCAGGAAGGTAACGTTCAGGTTTGTTCGGGTGCCTGCATCTGAAGTTGAAAGTAAGACCTTCGTAAACCAGGAAAACAACGGAAGAGATCAACTTGCACTGACCAGGGAGTCCCTGAAATCCATTATCCAGACGATTAAGTTTCAGCAGTTCTTTCCCTGTATTGGTATTAAGCAAAGTGAAAGGATTGAGATACTGGATGGTTCAAGACGGCGAGCCTCAGCAATTTTTGTCCGTACAGGCCTTGATGTAATGGTTACTGAAGAACATTTATCAGCTGATGAAGCTCGCCAACTAGCTAAAGATATCCAGACAGCTAAAGAACATAATCTTCGGGAGATTGGCCTGAGATTGATCGCTCTTAAAGAGTCCGGATTTAATCAAAAGGAAATTGCTGAACTGGAGGGGTTATCTCAGGCTAAAGTTACCAGGGCGCTGCAGGCGGCGGCCATACCGCAAGACTTGATTTCTCTGTTCCCGGTTCAATCGGAGCTATCGTTTAGTGACTATAAACTTCTTTTAGACGTTAATGAAAAACTCAGTGAAAAGGGATTAACGCCTGAAGAACTCATTCAGTCTGTATCAGCTCAGCTCGATGCAATTTTGAGTGATGGCGAGCGACCAGAAGACGAACAGAAAGCCAGTATTCTTAAGCTGATTTCTCAGGCATCTCAGGCATTGATAGATCCATCTCCCAAGGAAAAGTCAGTGGTTTCCCCACTCTGGTCTTTTGAAGAAAAGGACAAGTTCGCGCGTAAGCGTGTGAAAGGGCGCACGCTGACTTATGAGTTTAGCCGTATGTCAAAAGTGATTCAGGATGAACTGGACAAGGCTATCAACGAGGTCCTTGACAGAAATTTGAGTCAATAATTTCGCCATGGCGATTTCACATCTAACTTATTGTAATTAGGCAGTTTAGGCTGAGAATTTCAAGGTGAAATCGCCAAAGTTTCACGCCAGTTTCGCTGCAGGAATATCTGACCATCGTGTCGTATAAGCAGGAGAAAGCATCTCCCGTTTCATCTGCCATTCCGGGGCAATACCCCGCCCCGCAAACCATACTTTACCCAGCCCTGAGTTGTTGATCCCGTCCAGAACCCTCATCAGCTCAGCACTGTGAGGGCGTGGCGGTCGTTCGTCGAACAGCTGCAGCTGCGAAACGCCGGAGCCGGTTAAGTCATTCAGCATAACTCCGGCTTTGGCATACCGGTGCCCATCCCTCCAGATACGATCCAGAGCTGTTGTGGCGGCTGCAATGATGTCCCTGGTGTCCTGAGTGGGTGTAAGAAGTTTTTCCGTAGCCACGTTGCCATAGTAAGGCTCTTTAACGGCGAACGGAGACGTTTTGATGAAAACGGAAATATGCCGGCAATACTGGTGCTCTTTACGCAGCTTTTCAGAGGCCCGCTCTGCGTGCTGACAGATAGCCTGACGGAGTGACTCGTACTCCGTGATCTTCACGCCAAAACTGCGGCTGCAGACAATTTGCTGTTTCGTCGGAGGGGTTTCCTCAAGCGAAAGGCAGCTTTCCCCGTTCAGTTCCCGTACCGTTCGCTCAAGGACGACAGAAAAATTTTTGCGGATGAAGGCCGGGTTCGTCAGAGCCAGATCGAGCGCGGTCTTTATGCCCAGCACATTTAGCTTGCGTGCAATACGGTTACCCACCCCCCAGATTTCTTCAACCGGCTGCAGTGAAAGCAGTTTCCGCGTTCTCTGCGGATTTCCCCTGGTCAGAGCAAGTACGCCACGAAACTGTTTCCACTCTTTTGAGGCCCACTGGGCTGATTTTGCGAGGGTCTTCGTTGGTCCGGCGCCCACGCCAATGGTAAGGCGGGTACAGTCATACACGTGCTGACGCAGCTGCCGCCCGAAGTCCTCAAGCTCCATACAGTGCTCCACGCCGGTCAGATCGAGGAACATCTCATCAATTGAATACTGTTCCACCCTGGGGGCCAGTTCCTCCAGGCAGTTCATCACGCGCGCCGACATCGAGGCGTAAAGTTCATAGTTACTTGAAAACGAATATATTTTTTCCGGGTACCTTTCGTTTTTTATCTGAAACCACGGAGTTCCCATTTTGATCCAGGGCTTCGCCTCGGCACTGCGAGCGATTACGTTCCCGTCGTTGTTGCTCAGGACGACTATCGGCTTTCCTTTCAAATCCGGTCGGAAAACACGTTCACAGCTGGCATAGAAGCTGTTCACATCGGCCAGGGCAAACATCAGTACATCTCCCTCGGGCGGTGGATGATATGCGTGACGACGCCAAAGATATCCAGCTCGTCGGGGTCAGGATAAATCGGCGACCACGAGGCATTCATGGGCTGCAGCGTCAGTCGAGGCGTCAGCAGAAGCCGTTTAACCGTAAACTCCCCCTGTACGCTGGCGACAACGATATCGCCGTGCCGCGGCTTTTCAGCACTGTCCACAACCAGCAGATCGCCATTGTACAGACTGCCGTCGGCCATGCTGTCTCCGCTGGCACGCAGGTAGTACGTCGCGCTCGGATGCCGTATGCAGTAATCATGGAGATCCAGATCGGACTCGACATAGTCAGCGGCAGGGCTGGGAAAACCGCAGCTGGCCAGATCGGCAAACAATGGATGGGCCTGTGGCGGGTGTTCTTTCCCGGTGCTGAAAAGCTGTAGCTTCATCTTTCCTCCTGATACTCTAATTTTACTGGTTATGCATACAGTATATTTAACAGCGTGACGATAATCCAGATCGCCTGCCGAACAAACATTTTGAGTAAATAAAGGTGTTCAAAATGCTCAAGTTAATCATTTTGATATTTTTATATTTCTCATATTGAGAAATATTGCTTTGATTTTTTCATTTTGCTCTTATAATTAGTATCAAATTGAGTGCAATTAACGGAGCATAATGATGAATATTTACTGCGATGATGGTTCAACTAATGTTAAGCTGGCATGGTTTGAAGGAGATGAGCTTCAGACACGGGTCTCTGCGAACTCCTTCCGGCATGGCTGGAAAGTGGCGGAATTCAGTGCGGCAACGTTCAACTATCAGGTGGGTACGCTGAAATACACCTGGGACAGCGTCAGCCGGGATGCCATCCCGACAACAAACGTGGAATATCAGTACGGTGATCTCAACCTGCTGGCCGTGCATCATGCGCTGTTGAACAGCGGACTGGAGCCGCAGCCGGTGAGCCTGACCGTGACGCTGCCCCTGAGCGAGTATTACGACGGGGACTGCCAGCGGAACGAGGAGAACATACGACGCAAACGGGAAAACCTGATGCGTGAGCTGGTTCTGAATAAGGGCAGGGCATTTACCGTAACGGACGTGAAGGTGATGCCGGAATCACTGCCGGCGGCGTTCTCCCGTCTCGCGGAGCTGAAACCCGGCCCCGCGGAGACCACCCTGATTATCGATCTCGGTGGCACCACGCTCGATGCCGGTGTGATTGTCGGCCAGTTTGATGATATCAGTGCGGTGCACGGTAATCCGTCTGTCGGCGTGTCACAGGTCACCCGCGCAGCTGCAGGCGCGCTGCGGGCGGCAGACAGCGAAACCAGCGCCCTCATCGCTGACACTATCATCCGCAACCGCAATGATCGTCAGTATCTGCAGCGTGTGATCAACGATGCCGGTAAAATCGACGAGGTTCGGAACAAAATAACAGAGGCGATCACTTCCCTGGGGGCGCGTGTCACCAGTGAGCTGACGGCCTTCAGGAACGTTAACCGGGTATTCCTGGTCGGGGGAGGGGCTTCCCTCATAGAAGAAGCTATCCGTCAGGCCTGGCCTCTGGCTCCTGACCGTATCGAGGTTATAGGCGATCCGCAGATGGCGCTGGCCAGGGAGATTGCCCTTTACAATAAAGAGGACTAAACGTGCCGGACGGCCAGTATTCTTTCTATCTGCACAGCGACGATCGCACCGACATCGCGGCAATGGCAACCATCAGCACCATCTCACAGCCCCTGCGCGGTGAGTTCATCCGTACCGCCGCCACCGCCGGGGCGGTGGTATACCAGGTGGATGCCCGTTTACCGGCGCTGATCCCGGTGTTCTTTGCCGGGCAACTGAGCGCTGTCCGCCTTTGCGCCGTGATGGCCCTGGTCTCCGGAACCTGGTCCTCACTCACCGGCCTTCCGGATGAGCCCGAAAATGGTGAGGCAGCTCTGCCCGTGTCACCGGAGACAGAATACCAGCGCCGGCGTTACACCCTGACGCTTCAGAATGGCCGGAGTGGGGAACGGGTGGAAAGTGTGCTGACGGAAGCGTCATCCCGTCTGCGTGGGGATCTGCTGAGAAACCTGATTATCACCGGTCTTGCCCTCCACACGACGGCGCCTGAACTGCCGCGCCTGCTGGCCAGTATGCCGGTACCGCCCACCTCGGTCAGTGAGCTGCAGGCTCTGGTTCAGCAGATGGCCGGCACCGCTGACGTGAACAGGGCTGCAGCTGCAGTACCGGATACGCCGGCAGCATCTGCCGCGCCGGTGTCCGGGGCGGATACCCGGGAAATAAAGAAAAATATGCGGCGTGCATTCGGTGACTAACAGTACGAATCACATCCACTACTATACCGATTTCAAATGACTGGCATCCCAGGGAGGTTCTCATGTCACCAGGATTCAGAAATGTTCTCCGTCTCGCCCGCATTCCCGTCGACAGCAGTGAACCGGTGCGAAGAAAATTTGGCAGCCGGCTGATTGGCATTGTGACGGTATGTCTGCTTCCGCTTCTGGTTTTCGACGTTCCGCAGTGGGTTTTCATTTTGTCGCAGGTCATCTGGGGGGCTGGCGTCTATATTGGCCTGTCCCTGGCCGGGGATAAATCCCTGAACCGCTGATACAAACTTTCCGGTTGTTCAAAAAAAGAACAGACGTGGTGGCGTCTGTTCTCCCGCGCTTCTCCGTCGTTTGCCTTCAGGTTATCCACAATTTTAAGCCCCGGATTTGTGGACAGGTATGCCGGTAATTCCCCGTTCGCCTGGAGTTAACGCCAGCCTGCCGCCCGCTGCCAGTGTCTC
>OAUX01000403.1_pt1 | contig 20022 bp, 11 predicted proteins | sample 1501311 | NCBI WGS metagenome assembly OAUX01 (sample SAMEA2580066, study PRJEB22360) | human gut metagenome | reverse complement strand
CCATCGCCGCCACGCAGATCACCCAGATCATGAAGGACGTGGCCTCCAGCCAGTACGGCGGCCAGACCGCCAACCGTGCCGACGAGCACCTCGCCGCCTACGCGAAGAAGGACTACGAGAAGTTCCTCGAAGAGGCCCGCGAGACCATCCCCGACGGCATGCCGGTGGAGTTCGCCCGTCGTCAGGTCGAGAACGCCAAGGCCAACGAGCCCGCCAAGCTGCACTTCGGCTCCCGCGAGCCGCTGCCCATGGACACGCCGTTCCACACCGACGTCGACGAGCTGGAGCAGGAGCGTGAGATCCTCGCCAAGGTCCGCACACGCAAGTCCATCTACGACGCCATGCAAACGATGGAGTACCAGATCAACTCCAACCGCGTCTCCAACGGCCAGACCCCGTTCGTCACCGTCGGCTTCGGCCTGGGCACCGACTGGTTCGCCCGCGAGGTGCAGCGCGCGATCCTGCTCAACCGCATCCGCGGCCTCGGCAAGGACCACCACACCGCAATCTTCCCGAAGCTCGTGTTCACCGTGCGCCACGGCGTGAACGCCGACCCCGGCGACCCGAACTACGACCTGAAGCAGCTCGCCCTGGAATGCGCCACCAAGCGCATGTACCCGGACGTCGTGTTCTACGAGAACATCGTCAAGATCACCGGCTCCTTCAAGGCGCCGATGGGCTGCCGCTCCTTCCTGCAGGGCTGGATCAACCCCGAGACCGGCAAGGATGAGGAGGATGGCCGCATGAACCTCGGCGTCGTTTCCGTGAACGTGCCGCGCATCGCCATCGAATCCCACGGCAGCAAGGAGCGTTTCTGGAAGCTGTTCAACGAGCGCATGGAGGTCGCCCACCAGGCGCTGCAGTTCCGCATCATGCGCTGCAAGCAGGCCACCCCGGTCAACGCGCCCACCCTGTTCCGCTTCGGCGCCTTCGGTCGCCTCGGCGCGAGCGGCAACGTCGACACGCTGTTCAAGAACGAGCGCGCCACCGTGTCGCTCGGCTACATCGGCCTGGCCGAGGCCACCGCCGTCTTCTACGGCAAGGACTGGATCCGCGACCACGGCTGGGACCCGCAGGGCAAGGAGTTCGCGCTGTCGATCGTCAAGCGCATGAGCGAACTGTGCAAGCAGTGGAGCAAGGCCGAAGGCTACCATTACTCCGTGTACTCCACGCCGGCCGAATCCCTCACCGACCGCTTCAACCGCATGGACCGCGAGAAGTTCGGCCGCATCGAGGGCGTCACCGACCACGACTTCTACACCAACTCCTTCCACTACCCGGTGTGGCTGCAGCCCACCCCGATGGAGAAGCTCAACTACGAGAAGGACTTCCCGTACTTCGCGTCCGGCGGCTTCATCAACTACTGCGAGTACCCGTGCCTGCAGGACAACCCGAAGGCGCTGGAGGCCGTGTGGGATTACGCCTACAACATCGGCATCGGCTACCTCGGCACCAACACGCCGATCGACCACTGCTTCGTGTGCGGCTTCCAGGGCGACTTCGAGCCGACCGACGAGGGCTTCAAGTGCCCCGAGTGCGGCAACTGCGACCCTGACAAGTGCAACGTCACCAAGCGCACCTGCGGCTACCTCGGCAACCCGGTGCAGCGCCCGATGGTGCATGGCCGTCACGAGGAGATCTCCCACCGCGTCAAGCACATGAGCGGCGAGACCGGTCACGTGACGCTGGCGGACGGCTCCGAGCGCGAGTGGTTCGAAGAGGCCAAGTAACTGCCGGTATCGCGCGTTGTGCTGCCGCGAGGGTCGCCGGTATATGTTGTCTGACACACTCAAGGCCGTTCGGCCGAGCTTATGGTCAGACAACATATCGGCGACCCTCGCTCGTTGCGCGCAACGTTACGGTTGGACAGGGAGGATGATGATGGACAGGAAGTCGACGCTGCATGATTTCGCGGCCGACGAGACCGGCCGCGGACCCGGAGTGCCGTCATCACTGACCAACAACCCCCGTTCCGGCCAGTGGGACGGGCGGCGCATGTCCAAGCGCATGATCGCCGACTACAAGACCTTCATCGTCACCGACGGCGAAGGCGTACGCAATTCGCTGTACGTCTCCGGCTGCCCGTTCCACTGCGTCGAATGCTTCAACTCGTCGATCTGGGATTTCCAGGCCGGCCACGAATACACGCAGAAGCTCGAAGACAAGATCGTCGACGACCTCAAGGCGCCGTGGATCCAGGGCATCACGTTCCTCGGCGGCGAACCCATGCTGAATACGCCCGTCCTGTTGCCGCTCGCCCGGCGCATCCGCGGCGAGTTCGGACACGACAAAGACATCTGGTGCTGGACCGGCTACACGTGGGAGGAGCTGATGCGCCCCGGTGAGACGCCGGACAAGCTCGAACTGTTGCAGCTCATCGACATCCTCGTCGACGGCCGCTACCTCAAGGACCAGCACGACTCCCTCCTGCAGTTCCGCGGATCCAGAAACCAGCGCATCCTCGACGTGCCGCGTTCGCTGGCCGCCGGCAGGCCTGTCGTCTGGGCCAAGCTCCACGACCAGGAGCGCGACATCCCCGAAATGTACCTCAAGGATCGCGAGGCCGGCGAGGGCGCACAGGCGTCGTGACGGCGCCGCCGGCCTTGCCATCCATCCAGTGGATTCGATGCCGTCGGCCTGATCGCGGCCATCCTGACAGTCTCGCCCGCCATCGGCATGGCCTTGCTTCTCCCCGCATTCATCTGGCCTCGCGTGAGTCCGCTGTTCCATGTGATGATGCTCTGTTTCCGGGAAGGGTGATCGCGCATGCTGGGCACCGGATTGGGGCGGACGACTCTGTATATGCGCGGCGTGCGGGACAGCGTGGTCGACGTTTTCGCGGGCAGCGGCGTGCCCGGTCCGCTGGAGGTCTCGGATACTGCGGCCGGGGTATGGCTCGCCGTCGCCGCCGGCGTGGCCGCCATATCAGGGATTTGAGCGGGACTGGGGTGGTCAGTAGCACTAGTCCATAAGACCACCAGCCTGCTGGCATGCTCGGCTCACCCCCCCCGAATGCGCGATAATGGGGTTTGGGCTTGCCTTGTCGTGCCTTGTTGGCTTAGCGTTGCAGTTAGCAAAGGCAGCAAGTGTCATTGAACATGAAACGTATTGGAGGTGGTTGAGATGATGGCTTTGCTCGCAATGGTAGGTTTCACGATCCTGGTGATCATGACTGCGATCTTCTTGCTGATGTTCCTGTTCTTCGGATCCCCGGCCGGAATCAAGTTCACGGAGATCTTCAACTGGGCTACGACCAGCGGCGTCGAATCGGTGTGGAACATCGGTTTCACCGCACTGCTGCTGCTCATCCCGGTCGCGATCCAATTCGGCATCTTCATGCTGAGCCAGCTGATCAGCCGTGACTGGCTGCGTTTCCTCGCAGCGCCGGTCATCTACCTGCCGGTCGCCTGGTTCGTGTTCGACGCGACCCGACAGTACGAATACTTCCAGCACAAGTGGATCGTCGCCGCGGCATTGCTCCTGTACGTGGTTCCCATCATCGGCTCCTGGCTGTGGATCATCAACGACTCTTACCGGCGGATCAAGGCGTCCCGCTAGTCGAGTTGGGTTTTCGCCTCGTCGATTACCTGCTGCAGTTCGTCGCCGACCGTGAAGGATTAGAGGTTGTAGGTAAGAAGTAAGCGGTCTTTGACTACGTCTCCTTCGAGAGATTGCCCGTTCATTTGGAATCGATGCAGCATGGAGCGGCCGACTGTGATGCTGGCCTCTGTTTCGAATAATCCTTCAGGGAAGTCGAGAAGGACTTCGTGCAGGCCGCTTTTTTTGGAGCCATCTATAGATAGGGCAACGTATACTCCTCGGCTTTTTGCTTTATCGATGGAGTCGAGTAATTCGGCGAATTGGAATTTTTGGGCACCGTAGAGAATGGCTTGGGAATCTGTATATGGTGGATCGCAGTAGATTACATCTCCAGGCTGGGCTAGCTCTATGGTTTCTTTGTAATCGGTGCAAAAGAAATTGGTTCCTTGCACGCGCTTATGCCAAATTGACACTCTTTTTGCGAAACTATCGCTGGAGATTGGCATATGTGCGCCGCATGGTGTTGACATGCCGCCGTCGGATTTGCGGAAGCGAACTACGCCGCCGTAGCAGGTTCTTGTTAGGAATACGAAGTCAGCACCGCTGGGGTTTTGGTTGAAGTTGGCCAAGACGTACGCATAACGGGCTTTTACTTGGTTATGATCTTTTAGTCCGTCTCTTCGTGCTGCGTACCATTGGATCAGTTGATCGGGGTCTTCTTTCAGGGTGAACCAGATATCCATGAGAGGGTGAAGTGCATCCGAAGCGACGGCTCTTTTTGGGGATAAGGTTCCTAGGACTCCTCCTGATCCAAGAAATGGCTCATAGTACGTTTTCATATCTTCGGGGAAGAGGGATATGATTTGCGGCGCGAACCGCTGCTTGTTTCCAACCCATTTTATGAGTTGCGTTTTGAATGGCGCTACGGTCGGTTGTGTCATGGTGAAGGTTTCCTCAGGCATATATGTAACAGGATACACTATATCCTAATTCGGAATAATTGTAAGGCGTGTCATACTGTGATGCTTATGGTGAGGAATGTGATTGCAGCAGAAGGCGACGCCGCTGTGTCTGAATTGTTAAAGAAGACGCGTGTGGTCAGTGGAATCAGTCAGGCGGATTTGGCTAAATGTGTCGGGGAAAGCCAGTCGTTTGTGTCTAAGTATGAGAATGCTCAGAGAAGGTTGTCGGTTGTTGAATTTATTCGTGTGGCGAGGGCGTTGCGGGCGGATCCGTCGGTAATGATTTCGGAGCTGGATAGGAAGATCCGATGAAAGCTGATCCTCGTTTTTTGGTTCAGGGTACCGAGTTTTGGGCGTATGTTCGCGTAGTGACGAGGATTCTTGATGCTGCGGATCGGAAGACCGGGGCGGTCAAGTATTATTCAATGGCTGATATTTTTCATGCATTGCAAACAAATGATTATCCAACTGGTGTTTTAGGTGCTGTGAATCGGCCATCAGTGTTTGCTGTTTCTTTGTTTGAGTATTTTCGGTATCGTGCAGACGTATTGAATAGTCAAGTTGAAAAAGACCTTATGGATGTTGAAGAGGCGTCTGAGGCGTTCGCTTCTTTGAAGGCCAGTATAGGTGTTGATGATGGGGTGCCTGTATATACGCGGAGCAAGGGTGTCGACGTGCATTCTGCTCAGAAGTTTGTCGTGAATGGTGTCGAAGTAGTCGTGGCCATGAACAAGCAGAAAAATGATATGCGGAATCTCCAGTATTTCACTGGAATGATCGATCTAGTTGTGGCTGATACCCTGCGTCGGCCGTTTGATTATGATCCTCATGGATTGGCTACTTTTTATGACAGGCATAAGCTGTATGGCGCTTTTGCTCGTCGTATGGATGGTGCGTATCCATCTATTCGGAATGCCAGAGCTTTATGGGAGATTAAGGAATACTATTACACAACCACATTCGGCTCGAAGATATCTGATGCTGTTTATATCACGCAGCTAGATGGTTATGAGAAGAGAGACCTTGCGAGAGTTTCTGATGCGCCAGAAGTGTATTTGATGGTTGACTCGCATCGTACTTGGTGGGGAAAGGGCAAGGCGTATCTGTGTCGGTTGATCGATATTCTCAACATGGGGAACATCGATGGTGTCTTTTTTGGCAAAGAAGTGCTGACCGAGCTGCCTGGAATAGCTGAAAAGTGGCTGATCTAGGCGGGTATTTCCTAGTTCTGTTTTCCTTTTTGAAGGGGTCGGTTGCCACGTTTTGCTCCTTTGGAAGTGTTCGTAGTTATGAACATAACCGTAGGTTTATGAACTGTCAAATCAGTAAGTTGAAAATGTTTGTATTTACATAAATAATGGAGGTTATGAGCAAGAAAGCGACACCAGTCAGCGACTTCGGCATCAGAGTCAGCGCGGCGATCCGCGCCGAAGCCGGCATGCGCCGCGTCTCGGGACGCCAGCTCGCCGCCATCATGGGCAAAAGCCCCGCCTACGTGAACGAGCGAATCCACGACAACAAGGAGTGGACTCTGGGCGACCTGGGGTCGCTATGCACGGCATGGGGAATGACGCCGGAACAGCTGCTATCGAAATACCGAAGCTGACCAAATCCCGATCCGATTCCAGCCCTTCCGAGGTCAGGTCGCCGGCGCCCTTGAGCCCGACCATGGAGAACGTGAACGGCGGACGGCGCGTCCTCGACTGTTCGGCGGCGCGGTTCGCCTACAACGCGGGACTGGCGCATGTCAAGGACATGCTCGAACGCGGCGATGAACCCGAATGGTCGTACTACGGGCTGCGCAGGTGGTGGAACCAAGTCGAGAACACGCTCGCCGTGGACGAGACCACGGGAGAACCATGGTGGCCGGAGAACAGCAAGGAGGCGTACAACAGCGGCCTCGAATCATTGGCCGACGCCCTGAAGAACTTCTCCAAGTCCCGCAAGGGGCGGCGGAAAGGCCGCAGGATGGGCTTCCCGCGCTTCAGATCCAAGGACAGGGCGGTTCCCGGATTCGCGTACACGACCGGCTCGTTCGGCATCATCGACCACGACCCATGCGCGCTAAAACTCCCGAGGATAGGCCGCGTGCACTGCATGGAGAACGTGTCCAGGCGAGTGGACGGCGCGAAGGTGCTGCGCATGAGCGTATCCAAGCGTGGTGGACGCTGGCAGGCCAGCCTGACCGTCGAACGCGCCGACCTGCCGATTCCATCGCCGCCGAGAGGCGGGAGCGTCGGCGTCGACTTGGGCGTGAAGGAGCTCGCCACATTGTCGGACGGCACCGTGATGCACAACCCGCACGCACTCAGATCGAACCTCAGGCGGTTGAGGAAAGCCCAACGGAATCTGAGCCGCAAACGGAAGGGCTCCAACCGCCGCCGCAAGGCGAGGGCGCAGGTCGCCCGACTATACGCACGGGTGGCGAACCTGCGTTCGGACGCGCTCAACAAGACCACCACCATGCTCGCCCGTACCTACGCGGACATCGGCATCGAGGACCTGAACGTGGCGGGCATGGTGGGAAACCACAGGCTCACCCAATCGATTCAGGACGCCGCGTTCGCGGAGTTCCGACGCCTACTGACCTACAAGACCGCACGCACCGGCGCGAGGCTTCACGTCATCGACCGCTGGTATCCAAGCTCGAAGACCTGCTCGAACTGCGGAACGGTGAAAGCCAAGCTGCCTCTGTCCGAGCGCGTCTACCATTGCGAGGAGTGCGGGCTTGTCATCGACCGTGATGTGAACGCGGCCGTCAACATCCAAGTCGCCGGGAGTGCCCCGGAGACGTCAAACGCGCGTGGAGGAAGCGTAAGACATGCCCACCCCAAAGGCGGGACAATGCGGCATCCGGCGAAACGCGAACCAAGCGGCGGCGAGAGTCGCGTGAGGTTTGGAGCTGGCCTTGGCAACGAGGCCATGCAAACCAAAACAAACTAGTTTGCAACGGGTAACGCCGCAATCGTGGGGAAACCGTCGAGTTTCCGTTTTGCGTTTGTTAGCGAAATCACGCCATACGACGGCTCGTTAGGAGGGGTCTCGGACTACATTACATAAGGAAGTAGCGGGAAGTCCCGAATCGAAGACAGAGGTAACAGATGGTGGATACAGCGAATACCGCGGTCGAAAGCTACGATAGTAAGCCGTTGCGCGTGGGTCTGGATATCGGATCGACCACGGTCAAGGCCGTGGTGCTCGATCAGACCAATGCGCTCAATGACGTGCTGTTCTCCGACTACCGGCGTCACCACGCCAACGTCCGCGCCACGGTGGCTGGACTGCTCAAGGACATCCATCAGACGCTCGTCGACCTCGGCCGCGGCGACGAGCCCATTCGTCTCGCCATCACCGGTTCCGGCGGCCTGACGCTCGCCGACAACCTGCACGTGCCGTTCATCCAGGAGGTCATCGCCGAGACCCGCGCGATCGACGAGGAATACCCGCAGGCCGACGTCATCATCGAGCTCGGCGGCGAGGACGCCAAGATCACGTACCTGAAGCCCACTCCCGAACAGCGCATGAACGGTTCGTGCGCGGGCGGCACCGGCGCATTCATCGACCAGATGGCCACGCTGCTCGACACCGACGCCTCCGGCCTCAACGATTACGCCAAGGACTACAAGACCCTGTACCCGATCGCGTCGCGTTGCGGCGTGTTCGCGAAGACCGACCTGCAGCCGCTGATCAACGACGGCGCCGCCAAGCCCGATCTGGCCGCGTCGATCTTCACCGCGGTGGCCACGCAGACCATCGCCGGCCTGGCTTCCGGACGCCCGATCCACGGTACGGTCATCTTCCTCGGCGGCCCGCTGTTCTTCATGTCCGAGCTGCGCGAGGCGTTCCACCGCGCGCTCGCCGGCAAGGTCGACGAGTTCATCGTGCCGACCGACGCCCACCTGTACGTCGCATACGGCTCCGCGCTGATCGCTGGGGAGCCGGACGGCATCGACGTCGACGGCGTGCATTTCGAGCCGCGCACCTGTGACGACATCATCGCCGCCCTCGACGGCCTGAAGAACCTGCCGGCGAACACGCCGACCATGCCCCCGCTGTTCTCCTCCGACCAGGAGCGCGAGGCGTTCAACGAGCGCCACCATCGCGAACACATCCACATCGGCACGCTCGAAGGCGCGAAAGGCCCGCACTTCCTCGGTATCGACGCGGGTTCGACCACCATCAAGGCGACGCTCGTCAACGACGACCGCGAGATCGTATGGTCCAGCTACGCCACCAACGAAGGCAGCCCGTTGACCGCCGCCATCAACATCGTCAAGAAGATCCAGTCCGAGCTGCCCGAAGGCGCGTGGATCGCCCGATCCTGCGCGACCGGCTACGGCGAGGGACTGATCACCACCGGCTTGCACCTGGACGAGGGCGTGGTCGAGACCATGGCGCACTACCGCGGCGCCGAAATGGTCAGCCCCGGCGTCACCGCTGTCATCGACATCGGTGGCCAGGACATGAAATACCTGGCCATCACCGACGGCGTCATCGACTCGATCGCCGTCAACGAGGCGTGCTCGTCCGGTTGCGGCTCGTTCCTGCAGACCTTCGCGCAGTCGATGGGTCTGACCATCCAGGAGTTCACCCAGGCGGCCCTCAACTCCGACCATCCGGTCGACCTCGGCTCGCGCTGCACGGTGTTCATGAACTCGTCCGTCAAGCAGGCACAGAAGGAAGGCGCGTCGATGGAGAACATCGCCGCCGGCCTGTGCTATTCGGTCGTGCGCAACGCGCTGTACAAGGTCATCAAGCTGCGTGACTCCGGTGAGCTCGGCGACACCGTCGTCGTGCAGGGCGGCACGTTCCTCAATGACGCCGTGCTGCGCGCCTTCGAGCTGCTCACCGAGCGCGAGGTGACCCGCCCGAACATCGCCGGTTTGATGGGCGCGTTCGGCGCCGCCCTGACCGCGCGCATGCATTACGAGGACGTGGCCGACGACGCGCACGACCACGACGCCGAAGTCTCCGAGGGCCAGTCCGCCGATATGGCCGGCAGCGACGATGTCAGCGCGGAGCAAGACCACGAGGTCGTCATCGACGGCGTGCACCACACGGCGTCCAACATCCTGTCCGGCGACGACCTCGACAACATGTCGATGACCTCCGAGCGCGACGTGTGCAAGCTGTGCCAGAACCACTGCAAGCTCACCATCACCACGTTCGCCGACGGCTCGCGCTACGTTACCGGCAACCGCTGCGAGCGCGGCGGCGACGCGAAGAAGAAGCGCTCCGACAGGCCGAACCTGTACGACTACAAGTACAAGCGCTGCTTCGCCTACCGCAGGCTCACCGACAAGAAGGCCACCCGCGGCGAGATCGGCATCCCTCGCGTGCTCAACATGTACGAGAACTACCCGTTCTGGTTCACGCTGCTCACCTCGCTCGGCTTCAAGGTGATGGTCTCCGGCCGCAGCTCGCACGAGCTGTTCGAGACCGGCATCGAATCGATCGCCTCCGAGAACATCTGCTACCCGGCCAAGCTGGTGCACGGCCACATCAAGTGGCTGCTGGGCAAGGGCGTCAAGAACATCTTCTACCCGTGCGTGAGCTACGAGGACAACCTCGTGCCCAATACGGACAACCACTACAACTGCCCGGTCGTGGCCAACTACCCGGTGGTGATCGGCGCGAACATGCCCGAACTGCGCGAGGACGGCATCCGCTACATGCACCCGTACTTCAACCTCGCCAACCACGAGCTCATGGTCGACCGCATCGTCGAGGAGTTCGCGTGGGCGAACGTGAGCCGCGAGGAGGCCGAGACCGCGGTCAAGGCCGCGTACGCCGAGGACAAGATCTTCAAGAACGACGTGCAGGAGGAAGGTTTCAAGGCGCTCGCCTACATGAAGGAGCACAACTGCCGGGGCATCGTGCTCGCCGGGCGCCCGTACCACATCGACCCCGAGGTCAACCACGGCATCCCTGAGACGATCTGCGCGCTCGGCATGGTCGTGCTCTCGGAGGATTCGATCTGCGAACTGCAGCCGGGGGAGAACCTGCATCTGAGCGACTACCTGTCGGAAGGCGAGGAGGACCCGCGCAAGAAGAACGCGAACGGCTTCCGCCACGTCGGCGACCGCAAGGTGACCGTCTCCCGCATGCCGCTGCGCGTCACCAACCAGTGGGCCTACCATTCGCGGCTCTACGCGGCGGCGCATTTCGTGGCGTCCTACCCGGGTCTCGAACTCGTGCAGCTCAACTCCTTCGGCTGCGGCTTGGACGCCATCACCACCGATCAGGTGGCCGAGATCCTCGCCGACAAGGCCGACGTGTACACGCTGCTCAAGATCGATGAGGTGAGCAACCTCGGAGCGGCGAAGATCCGCCTGCGTTCGCTCAAGGCCGCCGTCGAGGAGCGCGAGGCCAACAAGCGGCGTCTGGCCGCACAGGCCCAGTCCCAATCCCGCCAGCAGGTGCTGCCGAACAAGCAGGACCAGCCGGTCGGCCCCAGTGCGGCCGAGCTTGCGGCGCAGCGTCAGGCCAAGGAGGAGCTCGCGGCCGCCGAGGTGCAGCTCAAGGCCGCCCAGGACCAGCTCGCCGCCGCGCAGGCCGCCGTCGAGGCCGCGGAGAAGCAGAAGAACGCCGCCGAGCAGCCGGCCCCGCATTCTACGGGCTTCCGCAAGACCGGATCCGAGGCGCCCACGCCCGGCCGTCAGGTCATGCTCGACACGGTGATGAAGAGCAACCCGCAGCTCACCAAGGCCGTCAAGGACGCCTCCCACCGCGCGGCGCAGGCCGAGTCGCGGCTCGCCGACACCTCGCCGAACAGCAAGTCCGCGAGGAAGGCCGCCAAGAAATCCGGCCACAACACCGCGACCATGTCGAAGTACGCCAACAAGGTGCCGTTCGGCAAGTCGATGAAGAAGGACTACACGATCGTCGGCCCCCAGATGAGCCCGATCCACATGTCGCTGGTCGAGTCGGTCATCCGCTCCGGCGGATACAAGTTCGACATCCTCAAGACCGCGAGCCGCGAGGACGTCGAACTCGGCCTCAAGTACGTCAACAACGACGCCTGCTACCCGGCGATCATGGTCATCGGCCAGCTCGTCGACGCCATCGTCAAGGGCAAGTACGATCCCGACCATGTGGCGCTCGCCATCACGCAGACCGGCGGCATGTGCCGCGCGACGAACTACTTCGGCCTGATCCGCAAGGCGCTGATCGACGCCGGCTACCCGCAGGTGCCGGTCATCGCGCTGTCCACGCAGGGCTTCGAGGACAACCCGGGCTTCAAGGCCACGCCCACGCTGCTGCACCGCGCCATCAAGGCGCTGGTCGTCGGCGACCTGCTGCTCAAATGCCTGATGCGCGTGCGCCCGTACGAGGTCGAGAAGGGCAGCGCCGACAAGCTGTACCAGATGTGGGACACCATCGTGCGCGAGACCATCGAGCACCACGGCTTCTCCGATACCGCGAAGAAGAAGATCGGCAAGCATTACCTGCCGTACCAGACGCTGCTCAAGGAGATCGTCAAATCGTTCGACGCACTGCCGCTGCGCGACATCCCGCGCAAGGTGCGCGTCGGCGTCGTCGGCGAGATCCTCGTCAAGTACCATCCCGACGCGAACAACCACGTGGTCGACGTCATCGAATCGCAGGATTGCGAGGCCGTGGTCCCCGGCATCATGGAGTTCATGACCACGCGTCCGTACATCACCGACTGGAACGAGAAGAACCTCGGCATGGGCGGCAACAAGAAGCTGTACTCGCTCATGCGCTGGGGGCTCGACCGTTACCTCAACCCGGTGCGCGCGGCCATCGATCTGGCGCATGGCAAGTTCAGCCAGGACCTGCCGATGCCCGAGCTGGTCAAGAAGGCCTCCGAGGTGACCTCGGTGGGCGTGCAGGCCGGCGAGGGGTGGCTGCTGACCGCCGAGATCCTGGAGCTCATCGAGTCTGGCTGCCCGAATGTGATCTGCGCCCAGCCGTTCGCCTGCCTGCCCAACCATGTGACCGGCCGCGGCATGTTCGGCAAGATTCGCCGTCTGCACCCGGACGCGAACATCGTCTCCATCGACTATGATCCCGGCGCCTCACAGGCCAATCAGCTCAACCGCATCAAGCTGATGATCGCCGCGGCGAAGAAGAACCACCAGAAGCTGACCGCGGCCGACTGACGGATCAGCCTCGGTCCGGCGATCAGCCGACCAGGGTCGCCGCGTAGGCGTATAGACTCTTCCATGGCAGGGTCGACACGTCTATCTTGTCGGCCTTGCTCTGAACCCTCTCGCGGTAGCGTTCCGTGCGCAGCGCCGTCTTCACATTGGCTTTCACATCGGCGAGCGGCGCCTTGCCCCCGACCCCGTCCACGGTCCAGTCGTGCGCGTCGTAATACTCCTGCACCTCGGTCTCGCTCGGGTTCATGCCCGGTTTCGTGGCATCGTCGACGTAGTCGTTCTTCAGCGCGGTCATCTCGTAGTCGATGTATGAGGCGATGTCGTATTCGCTGCGCCCGTAGATGACCTGCCCCGCTTCACGTTTCTGCCGGTTGTTCGCGTTGAGGGTTTCCATGCGCTTGACGATGCCGGTGTACGAGTCGTCGTCGACCAGCCCGTACGAGACTGCGATCAGGTACGCCGCGTGACGGAAGCGCAGTGTGTCGATAGTCTGTTTCGTCAGCCATTCGACCGGCTTCTCTCCGCCGTATGAGGCGGTCCAGTCGGCGTCCTGGGCGTTGAGGTTGACGTCGTGTTTCTGCTTGAAATAGCTGACGGCGGCGGTGCGCTGCGACGACCACGCCTGGGTGAATTCGGCCTGCGTGATGGTGGTGTCGCCGAAGGAGAATTTCGGGAAGGCCTGCGTCGCGTTGGCTTGCGCGTCGTCCGTCTTTGACGAGTCGGGGCTCGCCGTGAGCGAACGGACGAGAAAGACGGCGCCGACGATGGCCGCAATCAGCAGGATGGCCGCGACGACGATGATCGCGCGGGTTCTCGTATTGGTTTTCGTCCCCATCTTCGCGGCGTCACGGCCGCTCCCGTCCGTTGCCTTGCTGGGAGAGCCTGATCCGCATTTTCGTGACTGCTTCATGCCGTCATGATACGCGGCGGACATGATTGCGGGGTGTCGCCCGCATTGCGCAGGAACGCCCCCACAATCATGTCCGCCGGTCGTCGCCTTGGATTCCGGTTATTCCTGGAATACGTCCGGATGCTTCGGATCGCCGGGCTCGTCGGCCAACAGGCCCTCCAATCCCAGGAACTCCTTCCAGAATTCGAGCGGCTGGCCATACGGCGCCGATTGCGCGCCGCGCGCCTGCAGGTTCGCCTTCGCCTCGAACACGTCCTCTTCGCGGATATCCTCGAAGTAGCTTTCCAGCCGCTCCCTGTTCTCCGGCACGTAGAACAGGGACGCGATGATCTCCGTCAGCCGCTCGGCGCGCTCGATCGGCAGCGAATCCCAATGCCGCAGCTCGATGAAGTTCTTCATACGCACGTCGTTGAAATGCGTGGAGATGATGTGGTTGATCTCGTACGGGTTGAGCTCGCGGTCGGGATACACCTCTCCGGCGTTCTCATAGAACGCCGGGTGATGCAGCTCCTTGCCGCTCAGGCCCTTGGCCTCCGGCGTATGCGTCAGATCGGCGAACATCAGCGGCGTGGACAGCACGTCGATGGCGTACTCCTCCCAGCCGAACCGCTTGTCGAACAGTCCGGGAATCACGTTCGTGCGCTGGGGGTCGAGATAGTCCCACATGCGCTGGCGCAGCAGGGGCCACGGGTTCGGCGCGCCCTCGAAATACGGCGTATTGCGGAAGTACCAGGCGAGGATCGGCCCGATGATGGTGCCCAGACGCAACTTGTCGATGGAATCCTGCTCGTCGACGTAGTCGATGCTCACCTGCGTGGAGGCCGAGCACCGCATCATGCACGGGCCGAACTGGCCTACCCGCCCCAGGTAGCGGGTCATGGCGTCGTAACGGTCCTTCGGGTTGACCTTGACGTCGGCGAAGCCCGACTTGGGCTGGTAGCCGTAATTGACCAGACGGAAGCCCAGCTCGTCCAGCACGGGATCGATGTCACGCCGGAAGGAACGATACAGCGTCAGCAGTTCCTGCGGCGTCTTGAGGATGCCCAGCGAGCACTCCACCTGACCGCCGGGCTCCAGCGACACGGCGATTCCTTCGCGCCCGAGTCCGACCAGATGGCCGTTCTCCCAGTACTCCTTCTCCTTGTCGTAGTACGGCGCGATGCGCTTGAGCAGCGTTTCGACGCCGTTCTCCTCGTAGTAGCTGACGGCGGTGTCGTCGCCGTTGTGCACCGGAAGATGTTCGATCTCCACGCCGAAACCGCCCGTGCCGCGTTTGGAACGGCCTTCCTCGAAGAATCGCAGCAGACTGTCGATGTGCTTGGGATTCGGCTTGGCGAGCAGATGCGCGTAACTGATTCTCGGTGTCGTCATGGGGCATATCGTACCTGTAGATTCCAACGGCCACGGCGGTGCCGTTATACAAAGAATCGATAGCTGGTTTGCGTCCGAATGCTGGACATTGCGACTGATTTCCCGGGTTCCGTTCAGGGGGTACAAGGGTGACGTTATGACAGTTAACGAAATGCCGAATACGCCATACCCCCCATTGCCGTAGCCTATGGGTACCGCTATACTTTTGAACTTGTAAAGTCTCTTTACATATTGGTGGTGTGGCGAGTCCGTGAATGACCCCGGAAGGGGGCATCGTCATGGATGACCGGATCGCCGACATGTCCCCCCCGCAACGAGGAGGGGAACGGAGACTCTCCAATAACAGATAAGGACAACGATGAAACCTCATGTAGGATCACGGATGATCGCAGCAGCGGTCGCTATGGGGACGGCGTTCGCGTTGATCGCGCCGTCTTCGGCGCTCGCGGGCGATGCGACGCCAGCGGCGGCGTCGACCGGAACGACATATTACGTGTCATCGACGCATGGCGATGACGGCAACGCCGGCACCGATAAGGGCCATCCCTGGAAGACACTGGACAAGGTCAACGCCATCGCGACCGACCTTAAGCCGGGCGACTCTGTGCTGCTGGAGCGTGGCTCCACGTTCCGGGACCAGTATCTGCACATCAAGGACACGTCGGGAACCGCCGACGCGCCCATCACCATCGCCGATTACGGCGACGCCTCCGCCAAGCCGGTCATCGCGGCGAACGGCGTCAAGGGCAGCCGGTGGTACCAGAACTACCGTGCGTCGGTCGGCAACCACCAGAACAAGGGCACCGTCTCCTCGGCCATCCTGCTCAAGGACGTGTCGTACATCACGGTGAAGAACCTGGAGATCACCAATGACGACCCCGACGTCTACGACCCGATCGACACGTGGAAGTGGACCGACACGGCCGATTCGGATGGCACCAAGCTCGACCGCTCGGCCGACCGCATGGACCGCACCGGCGTGGCCGGCATCGCGGAGAACGGCACAACGATGAGCCATGTCACGCTTGAGGGCCTGAACATCCACGACGTGGACGGCAACATCTACAACAAGCACATGGCCAACGGCGGCATCTACTTCATGGCTCACTACGCCCGCGAGAACAAGAACGCCGCGGACAACACGTGGCTGCAGAACCACATCTCGCGCTTCGACCACATCACCATCAAGAACAACATCGTCAAGGACGTGGACCGCTGGGGCATCGCCGTGGGCTACACCGCGTACCTCAACTTCATCGACGCGGCGTGGGGCGACGGCAGCATCGACGACGACCTGATCGCCAAGTACGGCCAGACCAACGTGACCATCGAGAACAACTACGTCAAGGGTGCGGGCGGCGACGCCATCACCCTCATGTACTGCGACCGTCCGGTCATCCAGTACAACGTGGGCGACAGCGTCTCGAAGCACATGAACGACGTCGACTACCCGCATGACCGCGAGCACGGCGGCAGGTACGGCGGCTGGGTCGCGGCGGGCATCTGGCCCTGGCGCTGCAAGGACCCGATCTTCCAGTACAACGAGATGTACAACAACCTCAACTCCGAGCACGGCAACGGCGACGGCCAGGCGTGGGACGCCGATTATGGCGACGGCACGCTGTACCAGTACAACTACTCGTACGGCAACTCGTTCGCCTCGCTGATGATCTGCAACCAGTACGCCATCAACACGACGTTCCGCTACAACATCTCGCAGAACGACCGCCGCGGCGTGTTCGACCTGCCGAGCAACGGTCCGGGCAACCACATCTACAACAACACCGTCTACATCGGTAAGGACAGCGCGGTGCTGACCGGCCGATCCAACAGCCAGGCGAAGTTCGAGAACAACATCTTCATCAACGCGACCGACACCAAGAAGACCGAGACGTGGAACCGCGGCAACCAGCACGGCGGCCAGACGTACGACAAGAACATGTACGTCAATTACGCGAACAGGCCCGCCTCCGATTCCAACGCCGTCGAGGTCGCCGATGTGAAGACCGTGCTGGCCAATGCCGGACACGCGCCGAGCGCGCCGAAGGCCGACGGTTCGGTCTATGGCCGTTCCGGCAGCGAGTTCGACGGATACAAGCCCGTTGACGGCTCCCCGGCCATCAATGCCGGCAAGGTCATCTCCGACATGAACGACTACGCGGTCACGAACGACTTCTTCGGCAACACCATCAAGGGAACCCCGGACCTGGGTGCCGTCGAAAGCAACGTGCTCTCCGTCTCCGGCAAGGTCAACGCGTACGAGACCGCCACGGTCGGCGGCTCCAAGGTCGTCTACGTGCCGTTCACCGCGAAGAACCCGACCACAGTCAAGCAGCTTCGCGCGGGCCTGACGGTCGGTGACGGATCAGTCGCCAACGTGTACCGCGGCGGCAACAAGCTGGCGGCCGACGCGGCGATCCAGTCCGACGACGTGCTGCGCTTCGAGGTCGAAGGCACTTCAAACACGCCGATCGAATACACCATCGCTCAGAAGAACGCCTGGAACTGGGTCGACGACTTCAAGACCGACTCTCAGGGCCCGATCTGGACGTCGCAGCGTCAGGTGTCCGGCAAATGGCAGACGATTACCGATTTCGGTTCCGATGTGTACCCGCAGACGTACTACGACAAGTACTACGGCGTCGGTGTGGACTATCAGAACAAGAGCCTTCCGGCCGACCGCAGCGCCATCCACGGCCTGATCGCCGACAATCCGGGTGATTCCGCGGCGACGGCGATGGCCTGGACCGCGCCGAAGGCCGGTTCCGTGAAGGTCACGCTGGACAAGGTGACCGGAGCGCACGTCGAGCCGTACATCCGTCAGTCGAACAGCAACGGCAAGGATGTGGTCCTGAAGCTGCTGAAGAACGACGAGGTGATCTGCTCCGCGACGATGACCGATTCCTTCGCGACGGCGACCGGGTTCAACGAATGCCTGGCGTCCGCCAAGGGCACGGTCAAGGTCGCGGTCGGCGATGTGCTGCGCTTCTCGGTGGATGCCGCGGCCGGCGCCTCCAAGTCGTCGATCCACATCAGCCCGGTCATCACCTATCAGGATGTGGCACCCGTCGAGTCCCAGACGGCGCAGTACGCTGCCTCCTACGACGCGGTGAGCGCCAAGGTCGGCGCCAAGGCCACCGCTACGGTGAAGTTCACGAAGGGCGGCGCCGCCGCCACCCCGACCGGCGTCAAGTCCTACGCGCTGAAGACCGCGGTCGACGGTGTGGCCGTGGATGCCGCGACCGGCGCGGTCACCTACACGCCCGGCGCCGATGCGTACGGCACCACCAAGACCGCGACCGTGGTCGTCACCTACTCGGATGACACCACCGACGAGGCGACCGTCACCTTCAACGTCGAGAAGTCCAACGCGCAGAAGTACAACGTGCTGTACCCGGCCGTGTCCGGCGGCGCGGGCGTCGCGCTCAAGCGCACGCCCAAGTTCACGCTCAAGGCGGACAGCGCCGCGGCGTCCATCCCCGCCGGCACCAAGTTCGCGCTCGGCGCGGGCGCCCCGGCCGGTGCGTCCGTGAACGCCGCCACCGGTGAGGTCACGCTGACCAGCACCCGGGCCGGCACCATCACCGTGCCGGTGACGGTCACCTTCTCCGACACCAACGAGTCCATCGAGGCGACGGCCACGTTCACCGTGACCGCTCCGGCGGCGCTCGGCACCTCCAAGCTGGAGACCGGCACCGCGGACGGCGCGAACGTCATCTATGTGCCGTTCACCTCGAAGACCCCGACCACCGTCGCCGATCTGCTGGCCCTGGTGACCGCCGAGCCGGATTCGGCCCTCAAGGCCGTGTACCGTGACGGCACCAAGCTGGAGGACGCCGCGGCAGTAAAGGCCGGCGACGTGCTGCGCTTCTACGCCGACGGCTCCACCGTCACCGCCGACTACACGGTCGTGCAGAAGAACGCCTGGAACTGGGTCGACGACTTCAAGACCGACTCTCAGGGCCCGATCTGGACGTCGCAGCGTCAGGTGTCCGGCAAATGGCAGACGATTACCGATTTCGGTTCCGATGTGTACCCGCAGACGTACTACGACAAGTACTACGGCGTCGGTGTGGACTATCAGAACAAGAGCCTTCCGGCCGACCGCAGCGCCATCCACGGCCTGATCGCCGACAATCCGGGTGATTCCGCGGCGACGGCGATGGCCTGGACCGCGCCGAAGGCCGGTTCCGTGAAGGTCACGCTGGACAAGGTGACCGGAGCGCACGTCGAGCCGTACATCCGTCAGTCGAACAGCAACGGCAAGGATGTGGTCCTGAAGCTGCTGAAGAACGACGAGGTGATCTGCTCCGCGACGATGACCGATTCCTTCGCGACGGCGACCGGGTTCAACGAATGCCTGGCGTCCGCCAAGGGCACGGTCAAGGTCGCGGTCGGCGATGTGCTGCGCTTCTCGGTGGATGCCGCGGCCGGCACCTCCAAGTCGTCGATCCACATCAGCCCGGTCATCACCTACACGGATGCCGATGAGCCTTCGCCCGAGCCTGGCCTGTCGGAGCAGTATGCTGCGGCGTATCCGGCTTCGGTTGCGGCGAAGGTGGGCGAGAAGGCCACCGCCGCGGTGTCGTTCACGAAGGGCGGCGCCGCCGCGGATGCCCCGGCGGGCACGACGTTCGCGGTCGCGGGTGACGGGTTCACGGTCGCCGCGGACGGTACGGTGTCGTTCACGCCGACGGACGCGCAGGCGGGCAAGACGGTGACGGCCACGGTGACGGTGACGTATTCGGACAAGTCGACGGATACGGCGACGGTGACGTTCAAGGTCGCCGCCAAGACCGAGCCTTCGCCCGAGCCTGGCCTGTCGGAGCAGTATGCTGCGGCGTATCCGGCTTCGGTTGCGGCGAAGGTGGGCGAGAAGGCCACCGCCGCGGTGTCGTTCACGAAGGGCGGCGCCGCCGCGGATGCCCCGGCGGGCACGACGTTCGCGGTCGCGGGTGACGGGTTCACGGTCGCCGCGGACGGTACGGTGTCGTTCACGCCGACGGACGCGCAGGCGGGCAAGACGGTGACGGCCACGGTGACGGTGACGTATTCGGACAAGTCGACGGATACGGCGACGGTGACGTTCAAGGTCGCCGCCAAGACCGAGCCT
>OAUX01000399.1_pt1 | contig 20191 bp, 17 predicted proteins | sample 1501311 | NCBI WGS metagenome assembly OAUX01 (sample SAMEA2580066, study PRJEB22360) | human gut metagenome | reverse complement strand
TGGCGAAAGGCGCAGGATTTGGCGCTGCATCGCATGGCGCAGGCACGGCGCGCTCTTATGAGCTTGGTCAGCAAGAGGGCGTGGTTGCCAGTCTGGTAATGATGCTTTCCGGCGTGGTGATGGTATTGGTTGCGCCACTGGTCGCGAGGCTGATGTTCTAAGAAAGGATGTAATCCTCCGGCCCGAAAGCCGGAGGAGAAGGGATGTTAGTGCGCGCGACCTTGTTCTACGCCGTACCCGGTCTGGGAGCGGATGAACTGAGCACGGAACTGCTCGCGTTCGCGGTTGCCTTCTTCTGAGTTGTCGGTAGCAGAGAAGAACCAGATCCCGAGGAACGCTATGCTGATGGAGAACAGCGCTGGATATTCATACGGGAAAATGGCTTTTTCGTGACCGAGGATCTGGACCCAAATGGTTGGGCCGAGAATCATCAATACTACCGCTGTTAACAGACCTAACCAGCCACCCAGCATTGCGCCACGGGTGGTCAGACGCGACCAGTACATGGAAAGCAGGATGATCGGGAAGTTGCAGCTGGCCGCGATGGCGAACGCCAGACCCACCATGAAGGCGATGTTCTGGTTCTCAAACAGCACGCCGAGCAGGATGGCTATCACACCCAGTACCAGTACGGTGATTTTTGACACCTTCAGCTCTTCACGTTCGGTTGCGCCTTTGCGGAATACGTTGGCGTACAGGTCGTGAGAAACTGCCGAAGCGCCCGCCAGCGTCAGCCCGGCAACCACCGCCAGGATGGTGGCAAACGCCACTGCAGAGATGAAGCCGAGGAACAGGTTACCGCCCACCGCATTCGCCAGGTGAACCGCCGCCATGTTGTTACCACCGATCAGTGCGCCTGCAGCATCTTTGTACTCTGGATTAGCACCTACCAGCATGATCGCGCCAAAGCCGATGATAAAGGTCAGGATGTAGAAATAACCCATAAAGCCGGTGGCATAGAATACGCTCTTACGCGCTTCGCGGGCATCGCTGACCGTGAAGAAACGCATCAGAATATGCGGCAAACCTGCTGTACCGAACATCAATCCAAGACCTAACGACAGGGCGGATATCGGATCTTTTACCAGACCGCCCGGGCTCATAATCGCGGAGCCTTTTGGGTGTACTGCCATCGCTTCGGTGAACAGGTTGTTGAAGCTGAAGCCGACGTGCTTCATTACCATGAAGGCCATAAAGCTGGCGCCGAACAGCAGCAGAACAGCTTTAATGATCTGTACCCAGGTGGTTGCCAGCATGCCGCCAAACAGAACGTACATCATCATCAGTACGCCAACCAGCACGACGGCGATGTGATAGTTCAGACCAAACAGCAGCTCAATCAGTTTACCTGCGCCGACCATCTGGGCGATCAGATACAGCGCGACCACCACCAGGGAACCACAGGCCGACAGAATACGGATTGGACCCTGCTTCAGACGATAAGAAGCAACGTCAGCAAAGGTGTAACGACCGAGGTTACGCAAACGCTCAGCAATCAGGAACAGGATAATTGGCCAGCCGACCAGGAAGCCGAGTGAGTAAATCAGCCCGTCATAACCGGAGGTAAATACCAGCGCGGAAATTCCAAGGAACGATGCCGCCGACATATAGTCGCCCGCAATCGCCAGCCCGTTCTGGAAACCGGTGATGTTACCGCCGGCGGTGTAGTAGTCATTACGCGAACGTACGCGCTTAGACGCCCAGTAGGTAATGCCGAGCGTAAAGATGACGAAAATCAGGAACATAACAATCGCCTGCCAGTTGGTTGGCTGGCGTTGGACTGCACCGCTAATAGCATCCGCCGCGTTTGCGGCGAAGGGCAGCGTGGCGGCAAGCGCCGTCAGAACTCTCTTCATGATGCTTTAACCTCGTGCAAAACCGCATTGTTCAGGCGATCAAATTCACCGTTTGCCCGCCAGATATAAATCCCGGTCAGAATGAAGGAGATAAGGATCACACCGACCCCAATCGGAATACCCCGGGTGACGCTGGTTCCCGCGTGGAGCGGCGTACCCAGCCAGCCAGGCGCAAAGGCAATCAGTAAAATAAAGCTGATATAAACTGCCAGCATGATGATGGACAGAATGGTGGCAAACCGTTGCCGTTTTTCTACTAACTCCCTGAAACGCGCACTGTCTTCTATCCGCTGATAAATTTGGTCATTCATCACAGAGTTCTCCAGAGGCCCCCTTCGTTTTTCACGCCGCAGGTGCGTTGGCCGCACTCGCCCACCCCAGGCACATAGTGAACTATGCTCCTGGGATGTGCTCGCTTGCCGCCTTCCTGCAACGCGAAATCCTTTGGGGGAGGGTTTTTATATTTCCCTCCCGGTCAGGGGAGGGGTAGGGATAGGATTTGTAGGCCCGATAAGCTGCGCGCCATCGGGCATTTCACAGTTATGGTTATGATGGCATCGCGATGGCCTGCTTCTCTTCGAGCAGTTTCTCCACGACGCCAGGATCGGCGAGGGTCGAGGTATCGCCCAGATTGCTGGTATCGCCCGCCGCGATTTTACGCAGAATACGGCGCATAATTTTGCCGGAGCGGGTTTTCGGCAGTGAGTCGGTCCAGTGCAGCACGTCTGGCGTTGCCAGCGGGCCAATTTCTTTACGCACCCAGTTGCGAACCTCGGCGTACAACTCAGGTGACGGCTCTTCACCGTGATTCAGCGTAACGTATGCGTAGATCGCCTGGCCTTTAATATTATGCGGAATCCCCACCACCGCGGCTTCGGCAATCTTCGGATGCGACACCAGCGCCGATTCGATTTCAGCCGTTCCCAGACGGTGGCCGGAGACGTTCAGCACATCGTCCACACGTCCGGTGATCCAGTAATAGCCATCTTCGTCACGGCGCGCGCCGTCGCCGCTGAAGTACATATTCTTGAAGGTAGAGAAGTAGGTTTGCTCAAAGCGTTCGTGATCGCCAAACAGCGTTCTCGCCTGGCCCGGCCACGAGTCGGTAATCACCAGATTGCCTTCGGTCGCGCCTTCCAGCGGATTACCTTCGTTATCGACAATCGCAGGCTGTACGCCAAAGAATGGACGGGTTGCAGAACCGGCTTTCAGTTCGGTGGCGCCGGGCAGCGGGGTAATCATGAATCCACCGGTTTCAGTCTGCCACCAGGTATCGACGACCGGGCATTTTTCGTTGCCTATCTTCTTCCAGTACCACTCCCATGCTTCCGGGTTGATCGGCTCGCCAACTGAACCCAGGATACGCAGCGACGAACGGTCAGTGCCTTCAATCGCTTTATCGCCTTCCGCCATCAGGGCGCGAATGGCGGTCGGTGCGGTATACAGAATATTGACCTGATGCTTGTCCACAACCTGAGACATACGCGCCGGGGTAGGCCAGTTTGGCACGCCTTCGAACATCAGCGTGGTTGCGCCGCAGGCCAGCGGACCGTACAGCAGGTAGCTGTGCCCGGTTACCCAGCCTACGTCAGCGGTACACCAATAAATATCGCCCTGATGGTAGTCAAACACGTACTTAAAGGTGGTGGCGGCGTAGACCAGATACCCGCCGGTAGTGTGCAGTACGCCTTTCGGCTTACCGGTTGAGCCAGAGGTATACAGGATAAACAGCGGATCTTCCGCGTTCATCTCTTCCGGCTGGTGTTCTGAGCTGGCCTTCTCGATAAGATCGGACCACCACAGGTCGCGACCTTCCTGCCATTCCGTTTTTCCACCGGTACGTTTGAGAACGATCACATGTTCAACGGTTTTCACATTTGGATTTTTCAGCGCATCATCCACGTTCTTTTTCAGTGGGATAGCGCGCCCGGCGCGTACGCCTTCGTCGGCGGTGATCACCAGGCGTGAATTGGAGTCGATAATACGTCCGGCGACGGCTTCCGGTGAGAAACCACCGAAGATGACCGAATGCACCGCGCCAATACGGGCGCAGGCCAGCATGGCGACCGCAGCTTCCGGCACCATCGGCATATAAATGGCCACCACGTCACCTTTTTTAATGCCTAAATCCAGTAGCGTATTGGCGAAACGGCAGACATCGCGATGCAACTCGCGATAGGTAATGTTTTTGCTTTGGGTTGCGTCATCGCCTTCCCAGATGATGGCGGTACGATCGCCGTTTGCCTGCAGGTGGCGGTCAAGACAGTTTGCGGCCAGATTCAGAGTGCCGTCTTCGTACCATTTAATCGACACGTTGCCTGGTGCGAAGGAAGTGTTCTTCACCTGGCTGTACGGCTTGATCCAATCAAGAATTTTTCCCTGTTCGCCCCAAAATGTGTCGGGTTCGTTAACGGATTGCTGGTATTTCTCTGCGTACTGCTCCGGATTTATCAGGCAACGATCCGCAATGTTTGCGGGAATAGCGTGTTTATGTATTTGGCTCATGGCTTTTGTTCTCCTTGTAGGATGTTAATAATATGTCTCATAAACGTTAAATGTAGGGGCTTTGAGAGTTTTGTTTAGTATTTGCGCGGCAGATCACGCAATAAACGAATTGTGCAAATTAGCGACAAACTGAATTTTGAAGGGAGCTAGCAAAATTGACTAAATCTCGCGATAACATGTGGTTATCTAAAGGATTGTTGAAAAGGTGATCTGTCTCTGAATTAGACAAAAGAGGGGGCAATCAAAGGGAGTTACTAACTCTAAAGTGGTATTTTACATACACTTACAATTGATTAAAGACAACATTTTCAGTGTGGTTTCTTGTTACAAATAGGGTGGAGCAATGTCATGACAGTATTCGTGTGGTTGCTGTTATGGAAAACAATAAAAGAACCGCCATTGCAGATAATGGCGTCATCTGGATGAGACCCCTATGGCAAGGATAAAATCACGCGTACGCCGTTTCTTCAGCCTGTTAGTACCTTTATTATTTATCTCTGCAGTTCACGCTGAACAAACCCCCGTACCCGCAAAAACCGTCACCGTTGAAGCGAAGAATGAAGTCTTCGCCCCTCAGCATCCCGATCAATATCTCTCCTGGAAAGCCACGTCTGAGCAATCAGCCCGTGAAGATGCGCTGGCAGAAGATCCTCGTCTGGTGATCCTGTGGGCGGGATATCCCTTCTCGCGCGATTACAACAAACCGCGCGGGCACGCGTATGCAGTGACCGATGTTCGTGAAACCTTACGTACCGGCGCACCCAAAACGGCAGAAGATGGTCCGTTGCCGATGGCCTGCTGGAGCTGTAAAAGCCCGGATGTGGCGCGTCTGATCCAGAAAGACGGTGAAGATGGCTACTTCCACGGTAAATGGGCGCGCGGCGGTCCTGAAATTGTTAATAATCTTGGCTGCGGCGATTGCCATAACACCGCGTCACCAGACTTTGCCAAAGGCAAGCCAGAACTGACGCTGTCGCGTCCTTATGCTGAACGCGCGATGGAAACAATCGGCAAACCGTTTGAGAAAGCCGGTCGCTTTGACCAGCAATCCATGGTCTGCGGCCAGTGCCACGTGGAATATTACTTCGACGGTAAAAACAAAGCCGTTAAGTTCCCGTGGGACGACGGCATGAAAGTCGAGAACATGGAGAAGTACTACGACACCATCGCCTTCTCTGACTGGACCAACTCCCTGTCTAAAACCCCGATGCTGAAAGCGCAGCACCCGGAGTATGAAACCTGGAGCGCAGGCATTCACGGCAAGAACAATGTGACCTGTATCGACTGCCACATGCCGAAAGTGCAGAACGCGGAAGGCAAGATTTACACCGACCATAAGATTGGTAATCCGTTCGATAACTTCGCTCAGACCTGTGCGAACTGCCACACCCAGGACAAAGCGTCCCTGCAAAAAGTGGTCGCCGAGCGTAAACAGGCCATTCATGACCTGAAAATCAAAGTTGAAGACCAGCTTGTTCGTGCGCACTTCGAAGCGAAAGCCGCATGGGATGCGGGTGCGACCGAAGCGGAAATGAAGCCGATTCTGGAAGATATCCGTCACGCGCAATGGCGTTGGGACCTGTCTATCGCCTCACACGGTATTCACATGCATGCCCCGGAAGAAGGTCTGCGGATGCTGGGTAGTGCAATGGATAAAGCCGCTGACGCACGTACCAAACTGGTCCGTCTGCTGGCGACCAAAGGCATCACGCATGAAATCCCGTTACCGGATATCTCTACCAAAGAGAAAGCCCAGGCGGCGATTGGTCTGAACATGCAGCAAATCAATGCTGAGAAGCAGGACTTCATCAAAACGGTGATTCCGCAGTGGGAAGATCAGGCGCGTAAAAACGGTCTGTTAAGCCAATAACCCCATTTCGCCCCGCAAGGGGCGGATAACTCAACGGAGTGAATATGAGCGTATTACGTTCGTTATTAACTGCTGGGGTGCTGGCGTCAGGCTTGTTATGGAGCCTGAGTGGAATCACTGCCACGCCAACGCCGCAGGAGTCGGATCAACGCTGGACGGTTACCCAACAGCGTAATCCGGATGCCGCCTGTCTGGACTGTCACAAGCCGGATACCGAAGGCATGCATGGTAAGCATGCGGAAGCCATCAACCCGAATAACAAACTGCCTGTCACCTGCACCAATTGTCACGGCCAGCCGTCACCGAACCACCGCGAAGGGGTGAAAGATGTGATGCGCTTTAATGAGCCGATGTACAACGTGGAGCAGCAGAACAGTGTCTGTATGTCCTGTCACCTGCCTGAGCAGTTGCAAAAAGCGTTCTGGCCGCACGATGTCCACGTAACCAAAGTGGCGTGTGCCAGCTGTCACTCACTGCATCCGAAGCAAGACACGATGCAGACGCTGAGCGATAAAGGACGGATCAAGATTTGCGTCGATTGCCACAGCGATCAACGTAACAATCCGAACTTTAACCCGGCGTCGGTTCCGTTGCTTAAGGAGCATCCATGAGTTGCTCTCGTCGCCAGTTTATCACCGGCGTCGGCGCGCTGGTGGCAGTGAGCGGGACGGCGGGGCGCGTTGTGGCGAAGACGCTGAACATCAATGGCGTGCGTTACGGTATGGTTCATGATGAGTCTTTATGCATTGGCTGTACGGCCTGCATGGATGCTTGTCGGGAAGTTAACAACGTGCCGGAAGGCGTATCGCGTCTGACGATTATCCGCAGTGAGCCGCAAGGGACATTTCCTGATGTGAAGTATCGCTTCTTCCGTCACTCGTGCCAGCATTGCGACCACGCTCCCTGCGTTGACGTCTGCCCGACGGGGGCATCGTATCGCGATGCCGCCAGCGGCATTGTGGATGTGACCCCGGACCTTTGCGTTGGCTGCCAGTACTGTATCGCCGCGTGTCCTTATCGCGTACGCTTTATCCATCCGGTGAGCAAAACGGCGGATAAATGTGATTTCTGCCGGAAAACCAACCTGAAAGCGGGCAAACAGCCCGCCTGCGTTGAGTCATGCCCGACGAAGGCGCTGACGTTTGGTAATCTGGACGATCCCAACAGCGATATATCCCGTTTGTTGCAGCAGAAAACTACCTACCGTTACAAACTGGCGTTGGGTACAAAACCGAAGGTCTACCGCGTTCCCTTTAAATTTGGGGAGGTGAGCCAATGACATCCGCTTCTGCATTTCATTTTGAATCACTGGTGTGGGACTGGCCCATTGCCATCTATCTGTTCCTGATAGGTATCTCTGCCGGACTGGTCACGTTGGCGATTCTGCTGCGTCGCTTCCATCCGGAGGCGGGCGGTTCAGACAGCACGCTGCTGCGCACCACGCTGGTGTTAGGGCCGGGGGCAATTATCCTCGGTTTGCTGATTCTGGTGTTCCACCTGACGCGTCCATGGACTTTCTGGAAACTGATGTTCCACTACAGCTTCACCTCGGTGATGTCGATGGGGGTCATGCTGTTCCAGTTGTACATGGTGGTGTTAGTGCTGTGGCTGGCAAAAATCTTTGAAAAAGAGGTGATTGCCCTGCAACAGCGGTTCGTGCCGCGACTGACGATTGTGTCAAAACTCCTGACGCTAATCACGCCGTTCCATCGCGCGCTTGAGACGCTGATGCTGGTGCTGGCGGTTCTGCTCGGGGCGTATACCGGGTTCCTGCTGTCGGCGCTGAAATCCTACCCGTTCCTGAATAACCCGATCCTGCCGGTGCTGTTCCTGTTCTCCGGTATCTCCTCCGGTGCGGCGGTGGCACTGATCGCCATGGCGTTACGTCATCGTAGCAATCCGCACAGTACGGAAGCGCACTTTGTGCATCGCATGGAAGTCCCGGTCGTATGGCTGGAGATCTTCCTGCTGGCGGCGTTCTTCGTCGGCCTGGCGCTGGGCGATGACGGCAAAATGCGTGCGCTGGCGGCGGGCGGATTCTGGACCTGGTGGTTCTGGCTTGGCGTGGCCGGGCTTGGGTTGATACTGCCGATGCTGCTAAAACCCTGGGCCAACCGCAGTTCGACGTTTCATGGCGTGCTGGCAGTGTGCGGCGCCAGCCTGACCGGCGTACTGCTGCTGCGCTTTTTTATCCTCTATGCGGGTCAGCTAACCGTTGCGTAAGGTGATATCTGGACGTTCTCCTTCCTGAAGCCGGTTTTCTGGCGCTGTTATTAAGCCTCGGGGTCAACGTGTTGACCCCGCTTGCCGTGTTGGTAGGTGTCCGGCAGCGCTGGCAAGGGGTGATGCGCCTGGCAAGCGTGGGCGTGTGGACGCAATTTGCCCTGCTGCTACTGGCCTTTACCATTCTGGTATTCTGCTTTTTGACCAGCGATTTTTCGGTGGTCTACGTTGCCCAGCACAGCTACAGCCTGCTGCCGTGGGGATTAAAACTGGCGGCGGTGTGGGGCGGTCATGAAGGATCGCTGCTGCTGTGGGTGCTGTTTCTTTCCGCCTGGAGCGCGCTGTTTGCTCTTCGCTATCGGCGTAATACCAACGCGCTGTTTCCGCTGACGCTCAGTGTCCTTTCAATGATAACGGCCCTGCTGCTGCTGTTTGTGGTGGTATGGTCCGATCCGTTCGTGCGTATCTTTCCGCCAGCCATTGAAGGACGCGACCTTAACCCGATGCTGCAACATCTTGGGTTAATCCTCCATCCACCGCTGCTGTAGACCGCCCCAGGGGGTTTAAGGGTGTCGGCGGGGGTGGCGCTGGCCTCGCTGCTGCGCGGTGACTTTAATGCGCAGAGCGCCTGGGTGTGCTGGCGCTGGGCCTTGCCCGGCTGGTGCGCGCTGACGCTGGGGATTATCCTCGGCTCCTGGTGGGCCTACTGCGAGCTGGGCTGGGGCGGCTGGTGGTTCTGGGACCCGGTAGAAAACGCTTCCTTATTACCCTGGCTTTCCGCCAGCGCGCTGCTACATAGCCTGTATATCACGCGCCAGCGCGGGATCTTCCGCCACTGGTCGCTGCTGCTGGCGATCGTCACGCTGATTTTATCGCTGCTGGGGACGCTGATTGTGCGTTCCGGCATTCTCGTTTCGGTGCATGCTTTCGCGCTGGATAACGTTCGTGCCGCGCCGCTGTTTGCGCTGTTTACCGTGTTGAGTCTGGCTTCGCTCGGGCTGTACGCCTGGCGGGGCCAGCAAGTCCGGCAGAATGCTCGTTTTGGCGGTTGGTCACGCGAGATGCTGATTCTGGTTGCGCTGCTGCTCTTTAGTGCAGTGCTGCTGATTGTGCTGATTGGCACGCTCTACCCGATGATTTACGGGCTGTTCGGCTGGGGGCGGCTTTCCGTGGGCGCACCGTACTTTAACCGCGCTACGCTGCCCTTTGGCCTACTGATGCTGCTGGTTATTGTGCTGGCAATGGTCAGAAGCCGCAAAGTGTCTTTCCGCATCCAACTTCCGGCACTGCTGGCGCATGCCGGAGTGCTGGTGTCAGCATCTCGGATCGTCTTTTCCAGCGGTAGCCGTCAGGAGATAAGCCTGAACCTGAGCCCTGGGCAGCAGGTTGAACTGGCGGGTTACATTTTCCGTTTTGAGCATCTCGACCTGGAAGCCAAAGGTAACTACACCAGTGAAAAAGCGCAGATCACGCTGTGGCACAATGAAAAACGCATTGGCAGCCTGCAACCTGAAAGGCGCTTCTATGCCGCGCGTCGTCAACAGATGATGGAGCCGGGGATCCGATGGAACCTGATGCATGACTGGTATGCGGTAATGGGTGAAAAAACCGGACCAGACCGTTATGCCATGCGCTTGTACGTGCAGACCGGCGTGCGCTGGATTTGGGGTGGGGGACTATTAATGGTCTTTGGCGCGCTGCTGAGCGGATGGCGAGGAAGGAAACGCGATGCGTAAATTAATCACAGCGTTGCCGGATGGCGGCGTAAACGCCTTATCCGGCCTACAAGGTGCGCAAACCGTAGGCCGGATAAACGCAGCGCCATCCGGCAGAAAGTTATTACTCTTAACGCTCGTCCTGTTTTTCATTACTTTCGCTACGCATGCCCAGGTTGTGGACACATGGACGTTTGTCAACCCGCAGCAGCAGGAACAAGCGCTGTCTATTGCCAGCCAACTGCGTTGTCCACAGTGCCAAAACCAAAATTTGCTGGAATCCAATGCGCCGGTAGCGGTCAGTATGCGCCATCAGGTTTATAGCATGGTGGCGGAAGGGAAAAGTGAAGCCGAGATAACCACCTGGATGACCGAGCGTTACGGTGACTTCGTTCGTTATAATCCGCCGCTGAATGAACAAACGCTGCTGCTGTGGGCGTTGCCGTGCCTGTTGTTGTTGCTGGTAGGTGTCGTGGTCTGGCGAGTGAGAAGACGTCAGCATACGGAGGAAGGTGAATAATGAGCCAGTGCGAGCCGCTGTTACGCCCAATGCCCGTGAAGCGGCTGACCGCTGCGGTGGTACTGATGGTTGTGGCCTGCATTGGAGGCTACCTGTTGACGCCAAAATGGCAGGCGGTTCGTCAGGAGCAGACGCGACTGGCGGACCCTTTACATGCTTTCTCTGATGAAAATATTCAGGAAAAACAGTTGCTTTTTCTGCAATCGCAGATTCGAGCCAATCCACGGGACGGCGTGAAATGGGCGCAACTCGGGGAGTACTATCTTTGGCAAAACGCGTATCATAATGCGCTGCTGGCCTACGAGCAGGCGCTGCGTGTCGGCGGTGAAAATGCTGAGATCTATTCAGCGATGGCAACGGTATTGTATTACCAGGCCGGACAACATATGGCGCCGCCCACTCGTGATATGATTGATAAGGCCTTGGCGCTGGACCCGGCAGAGGTCACCGCGCTGATGTTGTTAGCCTCAGATGCGTTTATGCAAGCAGACTACGCCCAGGCTATTTCAGTTTGGCAAAAAGTTATGGATTTAAACTCGCCGAGGGTGAACCGGGCACAGCTCGTTGACTCTATTAATATGGCGAAGTTGTTGCAGAATCGGCAAAAATAAATTTGTTTTATTTGTGATTTGTATCATTTTGCCTGTTTAAAAAACAGGCAAACGAACAGGTGAGCGAAAAAACTCACGCTATGACTTCTTCATTTTTGAACATATTAAAATTCTTTTATAACAAAAAGTTATTCATCAATACCGCGATAAAATTGCATTTTTATGCATAAATTCAGCCAAAAGCCCTGTTCTTAGAGGGTTGCGCGGAATGCCATGCAGATGATAATGATAATAAGCGTTAAAAAACTCCATAAACGAACGCAACACAATTCATACCCTTTCAGTATGTACTATTCCCACACACCGCATGTGGAATAGCGCTCCATCGAGGAAGTCCGTTGTTATGAAAAATTTGAAAGTCAGCCTGGCATGGCAGATTCTAATCGCCATGGTGCTGGGCATTCTGCTAGGGAGTTACCTGCATTACCATAGCGACAGCCGCGAATGGCTGGTGGTCAACCTGCTGTCTCCGGCGGGCGATATCTTTATCCATCTGATCAAAATGATCGTCGTGCCGATTGTTATCTCCACGCTGGTGGTTGGTATTGCCGGGGTGGGTGATGCAAAACAGCTGGGCCGTATTGGCGCCAAAACCATTCTCTATTTCGAAGTGATCACCACCGTAGCGATTATTCTTGGCATCACGCTGGCGAATGTTTTCCAGCCGGGTTCCGGGATTGATATGTCGCAACTGGCGACCGTGGATATTTCGAAATATCAAAATACCACCGCAGAAGTGCAGAGCCACGCGCATGGCCTGATGGGCACGATTGTGTCGCTGGTGCCGACTAATATCGTCGCGTCGATGGCGAAAGGCGATATGTTGCCGATTATCTTCTTCTCGGTGCTGTTTGGTTTAGGCTTGTCTTCACTACCAGCAACCCACCGCGAGCCGCTGGTGACTGTGTTCCGCTCGATTTCAGAAACCATGTTTAAAGTGACCCACATGGTGATGCGTTATGCGCCAGTCGGTGTTTTTGCGCTGATTGCTGTGACCGTCGCGAACTTCGGTTTTGCCTCACTGTGGCCGCTGGCGAAACTGGTGCTGTTGGTACATTTTGCCATCCTGTTCTTCGCGCTGGTGGTGCTGGGGATTGTGGCGCGTATCTGCGGTCTGAGCATCTGGATCCTGATCCGCATTTTGAAAGATGAGCTGATTCTGGCTTACTCTACCGCCAGTTCCGAGAGCGTACTGCCGCGTATTATCGAGAAGATGGAAGCCTATGGCGCACCGGCTTCAATCACCAGCTTTGTGGTGCCGACCGGCTACTCATTCAACCTTGATGGTTCAACGCTGTACCAGAGTATTGCCGCGATCTTTATTGCGCAGCTGTATGGTATCGACCTGTCGCTGTGGCAGGAAATCGTGCTGGTGTTGACGTTGATGGTGACCTCGAAAGGGATTGCGGGCGTGCCGGGCGTCTCCTTCGTGGTACTGCTGGCTACGCTTGGCAGCGTGGGGATCCCGCTGGAAGGCCTGGCGTTTATTGCCGGTGTTGACCGTATCCTCGACATGGCGCGTACCGCGCTGAATGTGGTGGGGAATGCGCTGGCGGTGCTGGTTATCGCCAAGTGGGAGCACAAATTTGACCGCAAGAAGGCGCTGGCTTACGAGCGCGAGATGCTGGGTAAATTTGATAAGACCGCTAATCATTAATTAATGAAAGATTGCCGGATGGCGCTGCGCTTATCCGGCCTACGGAAGACGGTGAACTGTAGGCCGGATAAGGCGTTTATGCCGCCATCCGGCAATGCAAACCATTACCCGTTTGTTAACTTTTCAAACTCTTCACAGCCGGTATCGAACCCTTCCATACAGCTCAGATTCAGCCAGTGTAGCGCCTTCTGTTTATTCTTCACGATAAAACCCTGCTCGCCGTTTAAGAACATCATTCCGGCCCAGTACTCGGAATAACCGGTGCGGGAGATGGCGGAGCTGCGTTTGAAATACCATGTCGCTTTTTCATCGTCTGCGGGGATCCCCACGCCGTTGGCGTAAATCAGCCCGAGCAGCATTTGCGCGTCGACGGCGGAGTCATTTTCCAGATCTTCAGAGGCGTTTTGCAGCAAGGTAATGGCTTTGGGGTAATCTGTGTGTCCTGCCTGGGTGTTGACCAGAATCCGCGCCAGGGTCAGTTCTCCCGCTTTACTGCCCGCTTTGGCTGCCTTTTCCGCCAGCGTTTTGGCTTGGGGGTAATCCAGACTGACCGGATTCGTAATTTTGATTTGCGCCAGGAGCGCGCAGGCGTCGGCATCGCCATTGTCGGCGGCTTTTTGCGCCCAATACTCGGCTTTGCTCAAATCGCCCGAACTGAACCAGGTATCGGCAAGAAAGTACTGTGCGCGACGGTCCCCTGCCTCAGCGGCCTGTAAGTACTGGCTTCCTGGCTCAGTATCACTGGCATGGGCAAAGAATGTCATAAAGAACATCAATGCAATGAGTTGTTTCATTTTGAGTTTTATTTAGGGTACGGAATGAACAGTATAAAGAGATCGTATGGATAAAAAAACAGCCTCCGGGCGGAGGCTGTTGCAGAACAGGTACGTAAACGGACTAACCCATCGCGCTTTCGCGCAGACTGGCTTTCAGCTTGTTGTACTCATCAATAACATACTGCTCGGCAGCGCGCTGATCGGCAATGCGTTCAACGTTAACGGCACAGTACTTATACTCTGGCGTTTTGGTAATCGGGCTTAAGTTCTCGGTTACCAGCTCATTACATGCGCCAATCCACCACTGGTAGGTCATGTAAATCGCGCCTTTGTTTGGACGATCGCTGACTGCCGCACGGGTAATGACCCGACCTTTACGCGAGTTAACCCACACCAGTTCTTCGTCCTGGATGCCCAGGCGTTCTGCGTCGGCGGTGTTGATCTGGGCATAGCCCGGTTCATCCGCCAGCGCGGCCAGCGCCGCACAGTTACCGGTCATCGAACGGCAAGAGTAGTGGCCGACTTCACGCACCGTAGACAGTACCATTGGGTACTCTGGGGTGAGTTTGTCGATTGGCGCTACCCAGTCGCAGGTGAAGAACTGCGCCAGGCCGTTCGGGGTGTCGAACTTCTCTTTAAAGAGATAAGACGTCCCCTGATCGGCTTCTGAGGTGTCGCGGCAAGGCCACTGGATATAACCCAGTTCGCCCATTTTCTCGTAAGTGGCACCGTAGAAATCCGGGCACAGATGACGCAACTCGTCCCAGATCTCCTGGGTGTTGTTGTAGTGCATCGGATAGCCCATACGGGTGGCGATTTCACTGATAATCTGCCAGTCCGTTTTCAGATCCCACTTCGGCTCAACGGCTTTAAAGAAGCGCTGGAAGCCACGGTCAGCCGCGGAGAATACGCCTTCATGCTCACCCCATGACGTAGACGGTAAAATAACGTCTGCGGCAGCGGCGGTTTTGGTCATGAAGATATCCTGCACGATGACCAGTTCCAGATCCTCAAAGCCTTTGCGCACTGCGGAGAGTTCAGCATCGGTCTGTAATGGATCTTCACCCATGATGTACGCCGCGCGGACTTCGCCATGCGCAGCACGGTGCGGCAGTTCGCTGATGCGATAACCGGTATGTGCAGGAAGACTTTCCACGCCCCAGGCTTTAGCGAATTTCTCGCGGTTTTCCGGGAACTTAACGTACTGATAGCCCGGATAGGTATCCGGCAGCGCGCCCATATCGCATGCGCCCTGAACGTTGTTCTGACCACGAACCGGGTTAACGCCCACGCTTGGCTTACCGAGGTTGCCGGTCAGCATTGCGAGGCTGGTCAGTGAACGCACGGTTTCCACGCCCTGATAGAACTGGGTAACACCCATACCCCACAGGATAGCCGCGCTTTTTGCCGTGGCATACATACGTGCAGCCTGACGAATATCCTGCGCGCTAACGCCAGTGATATCTTCGACGGACTCCGGCGTGTAACCTTCGACAATCTTGCTGTACTCTTCGAATCCTTCCGTACGGGAGGCGACGAACGCCTGGTCGTACAGTTTTTCTTCGATGATGACATGACCCATGGCGTTGAGCAGCGCGATGTTCGAGCCGTTTTTCAACGCGATGTGCATGTCGGCAATACGCGCGGTTTCAATTTTGCGCGGATCGCAGACGATGATTTTCGCCCCGTTACGTTTAGCGTTAATCACGTGATTCGCCACGATCGGGTGGGAATCCGCCGGGTTATACCCGAAGATGAACACTAAATCTGTGTTATCAATTTCATTGATAGCATTACTCATTGCGCCGTTACCGACCGATTGGTGCAGACCTGCAACCGATGGGCCGTGTCAGACGCGAGCGCAGCAGTCAACGTTATTGGTACCAATAACGGCGCGCGCGAATTTTTGCATTACATAGTTGGTTTCGTTACCCGTACCGCGAGATGAACCGGTCGTCTGAATAGCGTCCGGGCCATACTTCGCTTTGATGGCGCTCAGACGAGTGGCGACGTAATCAAGCGCTTCATCCCAGGAAACAGATTCCAGTTTGCCGCCACGCTGGCGACGGATCATTGGGGTTTTCAGACGAGGGGTCAGGATCTGGGTATCGTTGATAAAATCCCAGCCATAGTAGCCCTTCAGACACAGAGTACCCTGGTTGGTTTTCCCCTGCGCCGCTTCAGCCCGGACGATTTTGCCGTTATCGACCACCAGGTTGATTTTGCAACCTGATGCGCAATATGGGCAAACCGTGACGACTTTTTTCATCGGTCTCGCTCCAGTTAATCAAATCGCGCATACGCGCTGTCGCTTTAGTTATGCATCTTTTATGCCATGTTTTTATCAGGGGCATTCATCGATATTACGGGCGAATTTTGCGCAAAACCCTGACGAAAAACAGGCTGTCGTCATATTTGACGTGACGAAAGAAAATGCCGCGTGACGGATATCACGCGGCGAGGTCGGAGAACGCTACTTCTTGTTAGCAGGGGCTTGATAACCTCCGCCAAGCGCTTTGATGAGTTGAATATTCTGCATGAGTCGTTGGGTATCTATGACCAGGAGCGACATATCTTCTGCGATCACGGGTAATTTGGCCTCTGTTGCCAGCAGGCGACTGCTCAGGCCTCGCTGGTAAGCCGCGTCTGCTGCTGCTTGCGTGTAATGCGTGGCATCTACGCGTTCCATCTGCATTACCCGTTGTTCATTGAGCGTTTGCAGACGTGTTCCGTTAATCGCGACATCGCGCACTGCATTGAGCACCGACTGGTTGTAGCGCTCTATCATCATATTGCTGGTTGCGCGGGCGCCTTCCAGATTGGCATTCAGACGACCTCCGTCAAACAGCGGTAAACGCAGGCCGGGGATGAAGTTGATCTGCCTGCTGGTGCTTTTGAACAGTTGATCGATATGGATAGCGTCTAAACCGAAGAAGACTTTGATATCAAAGCTCGGATAAAACAGGGCGCGAGCGGCCTCGACCTGGTTCAGCGAAGCCTGCACATACCAGCGCATAGCCTGCAAGTCCGGACGCCTGGCAAGCAGGTCGTAGGAGAGCGTTGCGGGTATTCCTGTATTGACAGTTGGCAGTGCGACCGGTTTGATTTCAGGCAGATCTTTTGCGCCGGCACCGATCAGTGCCCGGAGTGATTCCCGAGTTTCTTTGATTTGTCCTTCAACCGCGACGATTTGCTTGTCCACTGCCAGCAATTGCGCACGTGCGCCATGGTACGGTACTTTTGCTTCCAGCCCGTGAGCGACCTTACTCTGGTGGGCCTTCACGGCATAATCAATAACATCGTGGGTCTGCTGCAACAAATCAAGCATCTGGTAGCTGGCTTGCATACTGTAATACAGCTGCGCGACGCCGGTCGTCAGGGAGAGTTCCACTGCTGCGGTTTCGGCAATCACGGCATTTTGTGCGCCAATAGCTGCCGCGACAGCGGAACGATGCTCGCCCCACAGGTCGAGATCCAGTCCGGCGACCAGACCAATCGTCGCTTCAGTGTAGTAGGGGCCGTCCATCCCTAATCGTGGCGCATCCAGCGCGTAGGGGCCGAGGAAGCCGTTGGCAGACGCTCGCTGGCGGTTAATCATGCCCAGCGCTGCCATCTGGAGCTGAGAACGCCCTTCCAGCAGTTCAGTCTGCGACTGCGCTTTCTCTTCACGCAGCTTCACTTCGGCGAGGTTATGGGAGCCAGACAGCGTTGCTTCAATAAGCGAGTTTAGCTGTGGGTCGTTAAACTGCCGCCACCACTGTGCCTGTGGCCATCCTGAGCTTGCCAGATGAATGTCTTTAGCCAGTGAGATCTGCTCAGGCTGTAATTGCGGATGTGGTGCAGAATCTTTGCGGATCAGTGCACAGCCGGAAAGGACCGTTGCGCCGCTGAGTATGCCGCAGAGGAGTAATCGAGGGAGATATCGGTTCATTATTGGGAGGTTCCTTGCTCCTGCTCGCTTGCTGGTATTAGCGTCGGGTGAGTCCAGTCGGGTAAACAGGTTATCTGCTGTATGATGCAGCGCTCCTGTTTGGGTAACGTTGGTAAAATGTCTTGAGATGGGGACAGGTTTTCAATCGACGGCGGAAGGCTGGATGCTGTTGCCAGGTCGGCTGCGTATTTTTCCAGCGCATCGGCCAGGTGTGTTGCGCTCTCCAGCAATACCGCGTTATCCAGCGTCGGGGCGTCATTTCGGGTGGTATCCCAGGTATAGAGAATGTCACGGCCCAGGTGAATAACGCGCTGACTACGTTGAATAAGCGCTATGCGTTCATCGCCGGGGAGTTGACGTTCCAGCGCGACCCTCTCGCACATTTCATCACAGGCGTTAAACGTCGCATGGAGACCAATACGCATCTGAAGATAAGTGCGCACGAGAACAGCATCCTGCTGACGTGGGATCCGCAGTAATTTGCTGAGCAGTCCCAGCGAGCTTGCCAGTTTTTGTGGCAGCGCTTTGGCTTCGCTTTCCGGCCAGACAAAGGTGTAGATCACCGCGGAAACAAGAGTGCCGATCAAAATGCCGAAGGCGCGATCGCGGATTTCCACCAGGTCGTAGGTTGGGCCAAAGACGTTTTCAAGCGTTGCCAGCGCGAAGGTGACGACCATTTGGGTTCCGATATAAGAGGAACGTTCTGAACCGGTGGCAATCCAGGCACCCATCAGGAAAAGTGGCGCCAGCACCAGGAGAAGTTCGACGATATTGTCCAGCCAGGGCATGACAAAAATCGTCATCAGCAGGGCCAGAATTGCGCCGAAAAATGCGCCGCCGAAGCGCAGTGCCATCTTCTGGTATGACGAGCCGATACTGGGGTTCGCGACAATAATGCAGGTCAGCATACAGGTGTGAATGCCTTCCCAGTCGGTACCGGAGTAAAAGACATAGCAAATCAGACATGCCAGCAGTGTTTTTAACGCGTAGCGAATATAGCCTGGGTTGGTGAACGCGTCAGATACCATTGAGGGCGATTTAGCGACAGGAGCTGGCGGCGTATTAGGGTCCATGTGACCAAGCTGTAGCAGGGTTTGGCACAGGGGTTCCAGGCCGCATTCGCGGGCCGTTGCGGCTTCTGCCTGACTGAGTTCCCATTCACTTTGCCAGGGCATACCTCGAGCAACCGCATCTTGCAGTGCGGTTATTTCACGGCACAGTTTCTGCTGGAGATCGCGGGTTGCCGGGTTATGTGCCGTGAAATCGTAGCGATTGAGCGTAGTGTACAGATAGGTGGTTGTGGCAACGCAAGCCTGCCACCAGGCACTTTTTTCTCGCCAGTCTGCGTCATCTGCCAGACAAAAGATGTTCAGCTTTTGCAGCGCCAGCACTTCTCGTTCGATGTATTTTTCCGCAAGCGGTGTTGTCGGTGCCGTCAGGTGATTGAGGGCATCACCCAGCCTGGCACGCAGGGCTTCGCGCATTTGGTTGACAGCGCGGCTGGGAAACCACAAAACGGCGGTCAGCGTCATCAGTAGCGTGGGGTACAGACCAACGACGATGCACCATAACGTCAGGCGAACGACGACCTCGGGGTAGTCGAGCATGCCGGGGAAAGATTGCCCGTATATTGCAACAATCGACACGGCAAAGAAAACCAGCCCCAGACGATGGGTTCGCATCAGGAACATGCAGGCCAGAACGATCAGGATGGCAATGATCAGACGGACCAGAGGGTAGCTATAAGACCATTTGTAGATCAGAAATAAACTACCTATCTCTAATGCTGTGGCGACGACGAAGAGAATCGCCACGAATTTGGTATAGAAAGCATTGGACTGGATACCATAAAAGAGTACGGCAAGCGAAAGCGCCAGGAAGGGGATCTCATAGGTCATCGAGATCAGTACCACCAGCAGGCAACCCGCCCAGAGCTGCATGATTTGTGGGAGTCTTCCGGGACGTTGTTCGCTTAATTCTTCGTGAAAAAACGCCAATAGCCTGACCAGTGGCAGAGGCAAACAGTTAAGTGCTTTCATTTCTGTGGCTCAAGGGTAGCAACCGCCGATGCGCCGATGCGAAACATCTCTTCATCCGGTTTATCTACCACGATTTTTACCGGGAAGCGTTGGGCAACGCGAACCCAGTTGATAGAGCGGGAAACACGCGGCAAACCGCCCAGCACCATACCGCCATCATCAGGTAATACACCGTAGCCGATTGAATCCACTTTACCGACAAACACTTTGCCGCTGTCGCTCATCAGGCGAACATTGGCTGGTGTGCCTGCATGGATATTTTTCAGCTCTGTTTCGCGAAAATTGGCGATTACGTACCAGTGACGGGTGTCAATCAGGGTAAAAATGGGTCGCATGGCGGAAGCAAACTGCCCGACGGAGGTTTTTAATGCCACCACGCGGCCATCGAAGGGTGCGCGTACTGTTGCCATTTCAAGATGCAGTTTGGTCAGGGCGATATCGGCTTTTCCGGCGAACCGCTGCAGTACCAGGGCCACCAGCTCTGGATA
>OAUX01000397.1_pt1 | contig 20235 bp, 18 predicted proteins | sample 1501311 | NCBI WGS metagenome assembly OAUX01 (sample SAMEA2580066, study PRJEB22360) | human gut metagenome | reverse complement strand
AGTCATCGGGCATTATCTGAACATAAAACACTATCAATAAGTTGGAGTCATTACCGAAAGGAGATGATGGTTTCGAAACGTCTTAAGGCCAAAGACTATCGAACGGTTTCCACGGGATTTAACGTCCTGAGCTCTAAGCCAGGGCTGATAACTTTGGCCATAGCCCACTCCTATGCCGTCACCTAGCGCATTTTCATAATCCAAATAGGATTTGAGACGCCTACCCCTAGCCATGATCGTACCCTAAAAACGACATTGATACGTACCTATATGTGCATTTTATAGTCTCCAACCCTATAACCACACATTCAGTAAGTATACAACATTAGCGTCGTTTTTTGAGAATGGTTACAACTTTAGTGCTTTGTGTACAACTTTATTGTCCTCGGACATCAGCGAGTGCCTGCGCGCATGCCCAGGCACTGGCCCACGCCCACTGGAAGTTATACCCGCCGAGCCAGCCGGTCACGTCCATCACTTCACCAATGAAATAAAGGCCCGGCACGTTGCGGGCTTCCATCGTGCGGGATGATAGTTCGTTTGTATCCACGCCGCCCAGCGTCACTTCCGCCGTGCGGTAACCTTCGGTGCCGTTTGGCTGTACGCGCCAGTTCGTCAGCGTCTCCACCAGCGTTTCCTGCTCGCGGCTGTTGAGCTGCTTGAGCGCGACATCCGGAATTTGCCCTAACACCTGCAAGCACTCCACGAGACGCTTCGGCAGCTGCATCGCCAGGGTATTTTTCAGGCTTTGATTCGGGTGCGCGGCGCGTTGCTCGTTGAGGAAGGCGTCCAGATCGCAGTCCGGCACCAGGTTTACGGAGACAAACTCCCCCGGCTGCCAGTAGCTGGAGATCTGCAATACCGCCGGGCCCGAGAGTCCGCGATGGGTAAAGAGCAGATTTTCGCGGAACACCGTGCCGTCTTCGGCCGTAATGACCGACGGCACAGACACGCCGGAGAGCGTCTGAAGCTGTTCCAGCAGGGGCTTATGCAGCGTGAACGGTACCAGCCCGGCGCGGGTGGGCAGTACCTTCAGGCCAAACTGCTCGGCAATTTTATAGCCGAACGGTGAGGCGCCCAGACCCGGCATCGAGAGGCCGCCGCTGGCGATCACCAGGTTATCGGCGCTGACGGTTTCACCGTTGAGTTGCAGCGTGTAGCCCTGCTCGTCACGGGCGACGTCCAGCACTTCGGTGCGCAGGCGCATAACTACGCCGCCTTTCTCGCACTCGGCCACCAGCATATCGACAATTTGCTGCGCGGAGTCGTCGCAGAACAGCTGCCCCAGCGTCTTCTCATGCCACGCGATACCGTGTTTACCCACCAGCTCGATAAAATCCCAATGGGTGTAGCGCGCCAGCGCAGATTTGCAAAAATGACGGTTCTGGCTCAAATAGGCCGCAGGCTCGACATAAAGATTAGTAAAGTTGCATCGCCCGCCGCCAGACATCAGGATCTTGCGGCCAGGCTTTTTTCCGTTATCCAGCAGCAGCACGCGACGACCCGCTTGTCCGGCCATCGCCGCACAAAACATACCCGCCGCACCGGCGCCAATTACTACGGCATCAAACCTTTCCACGTCAAAATCCTCTTCGTTAACTGCCGCGGATTGTAAAGTTTCCTCAGTGGTCGCACCAGCGTAAAAAGATATTACAAAGCCATTTCATTGATATTTAAAGATTATCCTTTCAGGCACATTTCTCAAATCAGGTGGTATGTCAAAAAAAGTCTATATTTCACTTTGCCCGTTGCGCATTTGTCCTGGATAATGCGCCGCGTTCATGTCCTCAAAATGGCGTAACGTCCTATGCTACATTTGTTTGCCGGCCTGGATTTACATACCGGGCTTTTATTATTGCTTGCTCTGGTTTTTGTGCTGTTTTACGAAGCGATCAACGGCTTCCACGACACTGCAAACGCAGTAGCAACGGTTATCTACACTCGCGCAATGCGATCGCAGCTTGCGGTCGTGATGGCGGCGGTATTTAACTTTTTTGGTGTCCTCCTGGGCGGACTGAGCGTTGCGTATGCCATTGTGCATATGCTGCCAACGGATCTGCTGCTTAACGTGAGTTCCGGTCATGGCCTGGCCATGGTGTTCTCAATGCTGCTTGCTGCGATTATCTGGAACCTCGGTACCTGGTATTTCGGCCTGCCGGCATCCAGCTCTCACACCCTCATCGGCGCGATTATCGGTATCGGGTTAACCAATGCCCTGATGACCGGGACCTCCGTCGTTGATGCGCTGAATATCCCGAAAGTTCTCGGTATTTTCGGCTCTCTGATCATCTCCCCTATCGTCGGTCTGGTGGTGGCGGGTGGCTTGATTTTCATCCTGCGTCGCTACTGGAGCAACACGAAAAAACGTGCGCGTATCCATCTGACGCCAGCAGAGCGTGAGAAGAAAGACGGCAAGAAAAAGCCGCCGTTCTGGACGCGTATCGCGCTGATCATTTCCGCTATCGGCGTCGCCTTCTCTCATGGCGCGAACGATGGTCAGAAAGGTATCGGCCTGGTGATGCTGGTTCTGATTGGCGTCGCACCGGCGGGCTTCGTGGTTAACATGAACGCCTCCGGTTACGAAATCACCCGTACCCGTGATGCGGTAAACAACGTTGAGACTTACTTCCAGCAGCATCCTGATTTGCTGAAGAAAGCGACCGGCGTGGACCAGCTGATTCCTTCTCCGGAGTCAGGCGCAACGACGGCACCGGGCGAGTTCCATTGCCATCCGGCAAACGCGATTAACGCGCTGGAACGTGCGAAAGGCATGCTGGCCGATATCGAAAGCTATGACAAACTGGCTGTTGAACAGCGTGGTCAACTGCGTCGCATCATGCTCTGTATCTCCGACGTGACCGATAAAGTCGCGAAGCTGCCAGAGGTTAATGCTGACGACCAACGTCTGCTGAAGAAACTGAAAGGCGATATGCTCAACACCATTGAGTACGCGCCAATCTGGATCATCATGGCGGTCGCACTGGCGCTGGGTATCGGTACGATGATTGGCTGGCGTCGTGTGGCGACCACCATCGGTGAGAAGATCGGTAAGAAAGGCATGACCTATGCGCAGGGTATGTCCGCGCAGATGACGGCAGCGGTATCTATCGGTCTGGCGAGCTACACCGGTATGCCAGTCTCAACCACCCACGTACTCTCTTCGTCCGTGGCAGGTACCATGATTGTTGACGGCGGCGGTTTGCAGCGTAAAACCGTGACCAACATCCTGATGGCCTGGGTGTTCACCCTCCCGGCGTCCATCCTGCTGTCTGGCGGTCTGTACTGGATTTCGCTGAAGCTGATTTAATTGGCTGAAGGCGACAAAAAAGCGGGTCAGGAAACTGGCCCGCTTTTTTTATGCTCAGTGCCAAATCATCAGCGCAATCATACTCACCACAACCAGGCCACACAGGGCGCTGGTCAAAATGAACTGACGACGCAGGCGCTCGCAGCGACGGATAAACTCTTCATCGTGGTGATCGCGGTAGCGTTGGTAGTAGATATACCCCACCAGACGCATCTGCTTGCTGGGCTGTCCGTGCGAGGTGAAGAACCCTCCACCGTCCACATACTGATAAAGCAACGGATCGCAACCACGAAGTACCACTAACAGCGCACGTAACGATGAGAAGTAGCGCGCCATATTCACTATGCAAACCACGCATAACGCCCAAAACAATGCGACGGTGCTAATCATACATCCTCCCCGGCGTCCGCCCACGAAGCAAGGCTCCTGAGCTACCGCACCCCAATGCCCTGACAGACAGTTCAGTGAAAGAATGACCAAAAGTCGATCCGGTTCGCGTTTTAATATCCGAACGGCTCATTAAATAGTGTAGGAGATCCGTTAATTTTTTTGCCACAAGGTTAATCGTTATCAACACCAAAGCTTGAAAAATATGTTTAACTGGGCCGTAATGAAAGCATCAGACGACGGCTTTCCCATTTAGTCATCGATAACTTAAGGAAGGAGTAACACTATGGCTTACAAACACATTCTCATCGCGGTAGACCTCTCCCCGGAGAGTAAAGTGCTGGTTGATAAAGCAGTATCCATGGCACGTCCCTACAACGCGAAAGTTTCGCTGATTCACGTTGATGTGAATTACTCCGACCTCTACACCGGTCTGATCGACGTGAATCTCGGCGATATGCAGAAACGCATCTCCGAAGAGACTCACCACGCGCTGAGCGAGCTTTCTACCAACGCGGGCTATCCAATCACTGAAACCTTAAGCGGTAGTGGCGATCTGGGCCAGGTGCTGGTTGATGCGATTAAGAAATACGATATGGACCTGGTGGTATGCGGTCATCACCAGGACTTCTGGAGCAAGCTGATGTCTTCCGCGCGCCAGCTGATTAACACCGTACACGTGGATATGCTGATTGTTCCACTGCGTGACGAAGAAGACGAGTAAGTGCAAAAAAGCCCGGTGGCGCTAACGCTTACCGGGCCTACAAGCGGCACTGAATGTAGGCCGGGTAAGGCGAAGCCGCCACCCGGCTTTTTTATTCTGGCGTTCCCGAATAAATATCAAACCGATGCCCTTTCGTGGTCACCGCGTTAGTGGTCGCAACGTCCGCCAGCGGCGGCGCATAGTCCGGCCGCTTCACCACCACCCGCTTCGCCGCCAGCTGACGAGCCGGCTCCAGCAGGCCATCGGCATCTAAATCTGGCCCCACCAGAGACTGAAACACCCGCATCTCTTTCTTAACCAGCGCGCTTTTCTGCTTATGCGGGAACATGGGGTCGAGATAGACTACCTGCGGGCGCGGGGTGATATCGGTCAGCGCCGTCAGGCTGGAGGCATGAATAAGTTGCAAACGTTCCTGCAACCACGGGCCGATTTCCGGGTCCGCGTAGCCCCGCGTCAGCCCGTCGTCGAGCAGCGCGGCGACAACCGGATTACGCTCCAGCATCCGCACCCGACAGCCGACAGACGCCAGCACAAAGGCATCGCGCCCCAGCCCCGCCGTGGCATCCACCACGTCCGGCAGATAGCTGCCTTTAATGCCGACCGCTTTGGACACCGCTTCACCGCGACCGCCGCCAAACTTACGCCGGTGCGCCATCGCGCCGCCGACAAAATCGACAAAAATCCCGCCAAGCTTTGGCTCATCGAGCTTGCGCAGCTCCAGATGTTCCGGCGTCATCACCAGCGCCATCAGGTTGTCTTCATCATGTTCCAGCCCCCAGCGGGCCGCCAGAACAGATAAGGCGCCGTCCCCGGCGCCTGTTTCATCTACTAAGCAGATCTTCACGTAGCAATCAGCCTTTGATTCCGTAATGCTCCAGCATCGCATCCAGCTGCGGCTCGCGGCCACGGAAGCGTTTGAACAGCTCCATAGGCTCTTCTGAACCGCCGCGCGTCAGGATGTTATCAAGGAACGACTGACCGGTTTCGCGGTTGAAAATCCCCTCTTCTTCGAAGCGCGAGAAGGCATCTGCCGCCAGCACGTCGGCCCACAGGTAGCTGTAGTAGCCTGCGGCGTACCCGCCTGCGAAGATATGGCTGAACGCGTGCGGGAAGCGTCCCCAGGTCGGGCCTGGAATAACCGCGACCTGCTTTTTAATCTCAGCCAGGGTTTCGAGGATTTTCGCCCCCTGCTCCGGGCTGAACTCGGCGTGCAGGCGGAAGTCGAACAGGCCGAACTCCAGCTGACGCAGGATGAACATCGCCGCCTGGTAGTTTTTCGCCGCCAGCATTTTATCCAGCAGTTCTTTCGGCAGCGGTTCGCCCGTTTCGTAATGGCCGGAGATAAATGCCAGCGCGTCCGGCTCCCAGCACCAGTTTTCCATAAACTGGCTTGGCAGCTCGACCGCATCCCATGGCACACCGCTGATACCGGCGACGCCAGCGGTTTCGATGCGGGTCAGCATGTGGTGCAGGCCGTGACCGAACTCGTGGAACAGGGTGATCACTTCATCGTGGGTAAACAGCGCAGGTTTGCCGCTCACCGGGCGGTTGAAGTTACAGGTCAGGTAGGCGACCGGTTTTTGCAGGGAACCATCCGCTTTACGCATCTGGCCCACGCAGTCGTCCATCCACGCCCCGCCACGTTTGTTTTCACGCGCGTAAAGATCCAGATAGAAGCTGCCGCGCAGCTCGTTTTTCTCGTCATACAGCTCGAAGAAGCGCACGTCCGGATGCCAGACGTCGATGTCGGTACGCTCTTTCGCGGTAATGCCGTAGATGCGTTTCACCACCTCGAACAGGCCGTTAACGGCTTTGTTTTCCGGGAAGTACGGACGCAGCTGTTCGTCGCTGATGCTGTAGAGATGCTGTTTCTGTTTTTCGCTGTAGTACGCGATATCCCACGGCTGAAGCTCGTCCACGCCGAACTCCGCTTTCGCAAAGGCGCGCAGCTGAGCCAGTTCTTTTTCACCCTGAGGACGGGCGCGTTTCGCCAGATCGGTCAGGAAGTCGAGCACCTGCTGTGGGTTCTCGGCCATTTTGGTGGCAAGGGATTTATCGGCATAGCTGTCGAAGCCCAGCAGCTGTGCCAGCTCGTGGCGCAGGGCGAGGATCTCCGCCATCACCGGGCTGTTATCCCACTTACCGGCATTCGGCCCCTGATCGGAGGCGCGGGTGCTGTAGGCGCGGTACATCTCTTCGCGCAGGGCCTGGTTGTCGCAGTAGGTCATCACCGGCAGATAGCTTGGGATATCCAGCGTTAACAGGAAGCCTTCCTGCTCTTTCGCTTCGGCCTGGGCTTTTGCCGCCGCCAGCGCGCTTTCCGGCATACCCGCCAGTTCAGATTCATCGGTAATCAGCTTCGTCCAGCCCATGGTGGCGTCGAGGACGTTGTTGCTGTACTGGTTGCCCAGCTCGGACAGGCGCGCGGCGATTTCGCCGTAGCGAACCTGTTTTTCTTTTGGCAGGCCAATCCCGGACAGTTCGAAATCACGCAGGGCGTTATCGACCGATTTTTTCTGCGCCGTGTTCAGTTCGGCATAGTGGTCGCCGTCGCGCAGGTCGCGGTAGGCTTTGTAGAGCCCCTCATGCTGACCGACCCAGGTGCTGTACTCAGAGAGCAGCGGCAGGGTCTGTTCGTAGGCCTCACGCAGCTCCGGGCTGTTTTTCACCGAGTTCAGGTGACTCACCGGGGAGAAGATACGCCCCAGCACGTCGTCCACTTCGGCCAGCGGCTGACACAGATTTTCCCAGGTGTACGGCACGCCCTGCGCGACCACGTTTTCTACCGCCGCACGGCAGTTGTTCAGCGACTGGGTAACGGCCGGAACCACATGCTCAGGGAGGATTTTAGAAAACGGTGGCAACGAAAAAGGCGTCAGTAATGGATTGGTCATAAACGCTGTCCTGTTGAAATAGATGAATGAAGCGCGCATCCGGCGCTGTGCATATTGTTTTCAGTAATGGGGTTAAGTGTAGAGGATTTCAATGCCGAAGGTTGTCGAAAAACGCCCGGTGGCGCTGCGCTTACCGGGCCTGCGGGTAATCTGTGCCGTTCTGCTGTAAACTGTGGCAAATCGTCAATTCAGCGGAATATCATTACCCATGCTCAGTTATCGCCACAGCTTCCACGCAGGCAACCACGCCGACGTCCTCAAACATACCGTTCAGAGCCTGATCATCGAATCGCTTAAAGAAAAGGATAAACCGTTCCTTTATCTGGACACCCACGCGGGCGCGGGCCGTTATCAGCTGAGCGGCGAGCATGCCGAGCGTACTGGTGAATATCTGGAAGGGATTGCGCGTATCTGGCAGCAGGACGATCTGCCTGCCGAGCTGGAGCCGTACATTGGCGTGGTGAATCACTTCAACCGCAACGGCCAGCTGCGTTACTACCCGGGTTCACCACTGATTGCCCGCCAGCTGCTGCGCGAGCAGGACAGCCTTCAGCTGACAGAGCTGCACCCGAGCGACTTCCCGCTGCTGCGTTCTGAGTTTCAGAAAGATAACCGCGCCCGCGTGGACAAAGCCGATGGCTACCAGCAGCTGAAAGCCAAACTGCCGCCGGTTTCCCGTCGCGGCCTGGTGCTGATCGACCCGCCGTACGAAATCAAAACCGACTATCAGGCGGTGGTGACCGGCATTAACGAAGGTTACAAACGCTTTGCGACCGGCACCTATGCCCTGTGGTATCCGGTAGTGCTGCGCGCGCAAATTAAACGCATGATCAAAGACCTCGAAGCGACCGGCATTCGTAAAATCCTGCAAATTGAGCTGGCGGTGCGCCCTGACAGCGACCAGCGCGGCATGACCGCGTCCGGCATGATCGTCATTAACCCGCCGTGGAAGCTCGAAGCACAGATGAACAACGTGCTGCCGTGGCTGCACAAAACGCTGGTGCCAGCCGGTACGGGTCACGCCACCGTGAGCTGGATCGTGCCGGAGTAATCGCAGCCATCGGTGGAAACTATTGATTTCAGGTATACAATCGCGGCAATTCACGATTAAGGACAACGCTATGACTAAGCATTATGACTACATCGCAATCGGCGGCGGCAGCGGCGGCATCGCCTCCATCAACCGTGCAGCCATGTACGGCCAGAAGTGTGCGCTGATTGAAGCCAAAGAACTCGGCGGCACCTGCGTGAACGTGGGTTGTGTACCGAAGAAAGTGATGTGGCATGCCGCGCAAATCCGTGAAGCTATCCATATGTATGGCCCGGACTACGGCTTTGACACCACCATCAACCACTTCGACTGGGATAAACTGATCGCCAGCCGTACCGCCTACATCGACCGTATTCACACCTCGTACGATAACGTACTGGGCAAGAATAACGTCGACGTGATCCGCGGCTTCGCCCGTTTCGTGGATGCGAAGACGATCGAAGTGAACGGCGAGACGATCACCGCCGATCACATCCTGATCGCCACCGGTGGCCGTCCGAGCCACCCGAACATTCCGGGCGCGGAATACGGTATCGACTCCGACGGTTTCTTCGAGCTGCCTGCTCTGCCAGAACGCGTTGCCATTGTGGGCGCAGGTTACATCGCGGTTGAGCTGGCCGGCGTGATTAACGGCCTGGGAGCGGAAGCGCACCTGTTCGTGCGTAAACACGCGCCGCTGCGCAGCTTTGACCCGCTGATCGTCGACACGCTGGTCGAGGTGATGAACGCCGAAGGCCCAACCCTGCACACCAACGCCGTGCCAAAAGCGGTGGTGAAAAATGCGGACGGTAGCCTGACTCTGGAGCTGGAAGATGGTCGCAGCCAGACCGTTGATTGCCTGATCTGGGCGATTGGTCGTGAACCGGCCACCGACAACTTCAATCTGGCCGCAACCGGGGTGAAAACCAATGAAAAAGGCTACATTGTCGTTGATAAATTCCAGAACACCAGCGTACCGGGCATTTATGCCGTCGGTGATAACACCGGCGCCGTAGAGCTGACGCCGGTTGCCGTGGCGGCGGGGCGTCGTCTTTCCGAGCGTCTGTTTAATAACAAGCCGGACGAACATCTGGACTACAGCAACATCCCGACCGTGGTCTTCAGCCACCCGCCAATCGGTACCGTCGGCTTAACCGAGCCGCAGGCGCGTGAGCAGTACGGCGATGACCAGGTGAAAGTGTATAAATCGGCGTTTACCGCGATGTATACCGCGGTCACCTCGCACCGTCAGCCATGCCGCATGAAGCTGGTCTGCGTGGGCCCGGAGGAGAAGATCGTCGGCATCCACGGCATTGGTTTCGGCATGGACGAGATCCTGCAAGGCTTCGCGGTGGCACTGAAGATGGGCGCAACGAAGAAAGACTTCGATAACACCGTGGCGATCCACCCGACTGCGGCGGAAGAGTTTGTGACTATGCGCTGATCCGTCTGATCCGCAACAAAACCGGCCAGCTGGCCGGTTTTTTTATGCCCTGGGCAGGTAAACCCAACGGCTGTACAAACGGTAACAAAATAACCCGGTACCCGCGGTGGAATTAACTAATCTTAGAAAGCGCTACGCGTTCGCCTGTTACTACGGAAAAAGATTAGAGATATGAAAATGCACGTAAAGATCACCGCAAAACTGATGGCCAAAATGCACCTTGTACTCGCGCTGGTATGGGCGATACTGACTATTCCTACCCTGCTGTGGTGGAAAAACAGCATTCTGTGGGTGTCGTTAATGAGCATTTACGCCATCGTGATTTCCCATCTGGCTGCGTACAGCGCCGCCCATGCGGAAAAAGCGGCCAGCAAAGCGATGGATAAAAGCGAAGGCGCCAGCCAGAAAGCCAATCAAACCGCCAACAGCCTTCAGGGCGATGCGCGTCAGGCACATTAATCCGTGCTTATATGCAGAATACCGAATGCTCTGAATTTTATTCCTGCTCTGTTTCCAAAGATTCTGATTTAATAATTTCATAATCAAAGGGATATCTGACTTTCAGCGTGTTTAAATCCATTTTGAAAGCGTGATCTACCGCACACTTCGCACCGCATTAACCGAAGCGAATGTCTACGCTTTAAAGATAGCCGGGAAAAACCCGTATTGGTTACGACAAAAACCGGAGGTCCTGAACACCATGTTCAACCAGAAACTACAGACTGCCGAGGATATCGAGTTCGAGATTGCAGAAGAGCTGCGCTACGAAACCGATCCCTGTGAGTTAAAACTGGATGAGATGATCGAGGCAGAGCCGGAACCGGAAATGATTGAAGGGCTGCCGGCGTCCGATGCCCTTACGCCCGCAGACCGCTACCTTGAACTGTTTGAACACGTCCAGTCGTCGCGGCTGTTTGCGGACAGCAAAACCTTTCCCGACTGCGCGCCGAAGATGGATCCGCTGGATATTTTGATCCGCTATCGCAAGGTGCGTCGTCACCGTGATTTTGACCTGGCGCGCTTTGTGGAGAATCACTTCTGGCTGCCGGAGGACTACAGCAAAGAGTACGTCTCTGACCCCGGCCTGTCCCTGAAAGAACATATTGATAATCTGTGGCCGGTGCTGACGCGTGAGCCGCAGGATCACATCCCGTGGTCGTCGCTGCTGGCGCTGCCGCAGGCCTATATTGTGCCCGGCGGGCGATTCAGTGAGACCTACTACTGGGACTCTTACTTCTCCATGCTGGGGCTTGCTGAAAGCGGTCGTAACGATCTGCTGAAATGTATGGCCGATAACTTCGCCTGGCTGATAGAGCGCTACGGCCATATCCCGAACGGCAACCGTACCTACTATCTCAGCCGCTCCCAGCCGCCCGTTTTTGCCCTGATGGTGGAGCTGTTTGAAGAGGACGGCGTGCGCGGGGCGAAGCGCTATCTTGAGCATCTTAAGATGGAGTACGCCTTCTGGATGGACGGGGCGGAATCGCTGCTGCTCAATCAGGCCTATCGCAGTGCGGTTCGCATGCCGGATGGCTCATTGCTCAACCGCTACTGGGACGATCGCGACACGCCGCGAGATGAATCGTGGATTGAGGACGTGGAAACCGCCCGTCATTCCGGTCGTCCGCCGAACGAGGTGTATCGCGACCTGCGCGCCGGGGCAGCCTCAGGATGGGATTACTCATCCCGCTGGCTGCGCGATCCTGCGCGGCTGGCCAGCATCCGCACGACACAATTTATCCCCATTGATTTGAACGCATTCCTGTTCAAACTGGAGAGCGCTATCGCCAATATCTCCGCGTCGAAAGGGGATAAAGAGACGGCTGATCTGTTCCGCCAGAAAGCCAGCGACCGGCGCGCGGCGGTGAACCGCTATCTGTGGGACGAAGAGAACGGCTGTTATCGTGATTACGACTGGCGGCGTGAAGCCCTGGCGCTGTTCTCTGCGGCCAGCATTGTGCCGCTGTATGTGGGCATGGCGACGCATGAGCAGGCTGAACGGCTGTCCGATGCCGTTAAAGCCCGTCTGCTCACGCCGGGCGGTATTCTCGCCACCGAATATGAAACCGGGGAGCAGTGGGATAAGCCGAACGGCTGGGCGCCGCTCCAGTGGATGGCGATCCAGGGGTTCAAGCAGTACGGCAACGACTCGCTGGGAGATGAGATCGCCTGGAGCTGGCTGCACACGGTGAACCATTACTACAAAACCCATCATAAGCTGATTGAGAAGTACCACATCGCCAGCAGCACGCCACGCGAAGGTGGCGGGGGTGAGTATCCGTTGCAGGATGGCTTCGGCTGGACGAATGGCGTGGTGCGGCGGTTGATTGGGCTGTATGGGGAGCCCTGAGCCTCACCCCTCACCCTGCCCCTCTCCCCTGAGTGGCAGGGTGAGGGGGAAAAATAATCAGCGGATCACCTCATAAATGGCAGTCTGGATGGACTGCCATTTTTTTGTGCTGGCATCGGGCTGCGTCTTCGCGCGGCGCGTTGCCATATCGGCGTCGTGCTGCTGGCGTTTCACCACCGCGGGGACGGTACAGAATGCTTTCAGGTACTGCTTACGCATAGGCGTCAGCGATTCGCCGTTCGCCATCGCATGGCTAAGCGTATTAATAAAGCGTCGGCAGGGCTTTTGCTCTGTCATTTGCAGGCGGTAGCGCAACATTACTTCCAGTACATCGTCGTAGCCTGCCGACAACGCCTCCTCCGTCCATGACATTTTCCAGTCCATCCCGCCCTGCAAAAACAGGAGCGCCACGCGGGTGTCATTGCGATTGATGGCCGAGCGGAAATTATTCTCATCCCAGGTAACACCCATGCGGGTTAACGTCTCGCGTGAGGAAGGCGTTTCGCGCATCTCCTGCACCTGCGCGGGAGATGCCGTACTGGCCACAGCCGGCTGCGGTTTACTGCTGGTCACCAGCCAGAATCCCCCCACGACAATCGCGATAACCATCACGCCAACCGCTCCCCACAGCACGCCGGAAATCAGCTGTTCGCGCTGCTCTGGCGTACGCGCGGCGCGCTGAGTCGGTTTTTCTATACTGTCGCGCACTTCAAAAAGATCGCCGCCTGTGGTGCGGTCCATTTTTTGCGCCTTTTCCCAGAACGCGTGCAGCTCGCTTTCGTCCACCGCCATCAGCGCCGCCGGGTTAACGCGTGTCCGCCCTTCCTCAAACGCGCGCTGAACGGAGCGGGTGATCTGCGTGTAATAGCAGTCGAGCAGCTGGATTTGCGCCCCGCTTAACGGCTGCTGCACGGTGATGCTGTTGCGGATTTGTCGAATATCTTCGAGGAAGGTTTGCAGGGTTTTGCGGGGCTCTACCAGCAGCGTCAGCATGTCCGGAGCGTTAAACAGCGGCGCGTAGTAGCGGCTAAATTCTTTTTTATCCACCAGCAGCTGGGCCAGTTCGCTGAACAACATGCCGCTCAGAACATCATTAATCTCACCGTTTTTCAGCCAGCGACGCACGCGTTCAGCGTTAAACAAGGTCTTAAGATGATTATTCAGCCGTACCGGATCGGGCCACGCCTGCTGTATCAGCCCTTTAATCATCAGCTCAATGGCACGCACCTGTTTCTGCGCCTGAAGCTGGCTCTCCTTCTCTGGCACCCTCCCGGTATCGTAGGTCAGGAGGGGCTGTTGCAGACGCAGATATTCAAGGGAGGTGACGAAGCGCATCGCCGCAATCAGTTGATTTTCGCTGACATCCTGCCCGCTTTCATACTGGGGAACACGCTGCTGAAGCAAGCGTAATTGCAGCGTAAAGGCCGTCATTTCCGCATCATTCAGATTCAGCTTCCTGGCTACGGCGCCCCACCCGCCCAGCCCCAGGCGGGCGCTATCCAGTTGCTCCAGAAACCAGCGTGGATCTTTTCCTTCAGAAACATGTACATTCAACAGAAGTAAAATTTCAACAGACGCCTGACGGATCGCTGCCAGACAGTGTTCAAACTGTTCGCGGGTATGATGCGATGAGCTAATCATCATTGTTTTCCTTGAGAGACAATGAGTACCGCTAAAGCGGCATTAAAAGTCGTTTTTCTTTTTATTTATATGAGGTTAAACATACCTGACTTTCTGTTGAAATAAAGTGACAACCTTATAATCATTTGCAATGCCTCCGGAGGATCGTCATGCCCGCCTTAACCACCGCGCGTCTCACCTGCTCGCCGCTGCAAGAGCAAGACTGGCCCTTTTTTCTGTCGCTACAGCAAAATCCTGAGGTGATGCGTTTTGTCGCCCCTGCGCGTAGCGAGGCGGACATTCGGGAAGCCTTTGAGTCTCGTCTGTTGCCGTGGACGCCGGGCAGCTCGCACTGGCTCTGCCTTGTGGTGCGTGAAACGGCCAGCCAGACGCCGCTGGGCGTAACCGGCTATGTGCACCGGGAAGCAGATTGTGCTGAAGTCGGTTTTCTCTTTGCGCCCTCTGCGCAGGGGAAAGGTTACGGCTTTGAATCTCTGCGGGCTGTGTGTGATTTCGCGCTGACTCAGGGTAATATCCGTCGGCTCACCGCCACCGTGACGGCGGGAAATATCGCCTCAAGGCGACTGCTGGAAAAAACAGGTTTTCAACTGGAAGGTGAGTTGCGTGAGAGTTATTTCCTTTCAGGGCAATGGCATAACGACTGGCTATTCGGTTTACTGAAAAAGGAATTCCCGTTCAGTTTAACCTGATTAACAGCCATTTGGCGGATATTTCCCCGGCGGCGTTTCCTCTATAGTCGTGCCACTAAGAGGAAACGCTTATGACGGGTTATGCAATGCAGATATCTTCTGCTGCAATCGCATTAATTAAAAAACAACAGGGTCTTTCCCTGGAGAAATACCGTGACGAAAAGGGTATATGGGTTATTGGTTATGGTCACGTGATTCGCCAGTGGGAAAAATTTAACAGTCTCATCACGCCGATTGAGGCGGAGAATTTGCTTTTTAATGATATTCAATTATGTGAGGCGCTGCTGCGGGAAATGAACAAACGCCCATTAACCCAACAGCAGCATGACGCCCTGATATTAACCCTCTTCAGTTTTGGGGAAGAGTCCCCTCTGCCTGAGAAGATACTTCAGGCCGTCGCCCGGGTGTAGTACATCGCGGCCTGCGTCCGGTTTTTGACATCAAGACGCCGGAAAAGCGTCTCAAGATGGGCTTTTACCGTTGCCGCACTGATATTGAGATTACGACCAATCTCTTTATTGGACTCTCCGGCCGCCAGTAACTTCAATACCTCACGCTGGCGCTCGCTTAACACTGCCAGTTCATCCTGAGAGGAGTGCTGCTTCAGCCACTCGCCGGGAAAACAGACCATTCCACGCGATACGGAATCCAGCACTGCGGAAAAGCGTTCGGGATTCGCATTGCGGGGAACTATCGCCACCACGTTGCGCTGAAACATTTGCTCAACCCAACGTCGCTCTTTTTTCGTTAACACCAACACCACGCGCGACGCTGGAAAACGATCCATAATCTCTTCCAGTAAAGCCACACCATTATCACGAATTAAATACCCATCTATCATGACGATAGCGGAGGGTGACGCGGATAATTGCGCCCATAATTCATCAGTCTGACGAGCCCCTGTCATCTCTATTTTCGGAATTAACTTCTGCAAACTGTACATCGCTCCATGAATAAATAATGACTGCCTGTCAAACATGATTACTCGCATCGTTTTACTCCTCTGAGAATAGCGAAGGGGGATTCTACAGAGGCATTTTTTAAGAAAAAACTCAATGAATGGAGAGGTTACAAATCACCCAGCTCTCTTTATATCTTCCAGCATTTAGACATACCTGTTTTAAGGATTTCCTTAAGAGGGTTCCCTCCCCCTTAAGACTGAACATTACAGGAACATACCGCCTGAAACTTCAATACGTTGCGCATTCATCCAGCCCAGTTTGTCACTGAGCAACGCCGCAATGGCGTCACCAATATCATCGGGCAGGCCCACGCGTCCCAGCGCTGTCTGCGAGGCCAGCAGCTGGTTAAGCTCCGCATTATCCCGCACGCGTCCGCCCCCAAAGTCGGTTTCAATCGCGCCGGGCGCGATGATATTGACGGAAATTCCGCGCGCACCAAGCTCTTTTGCCTGATAGCGGGTCAGCACTTCCATCGCCCCTTTCATTGCCGCGTAGGTGCCTGAACCGGGCTGAGTAAAACGGGCCAGTCCGCTGGAGACGTTCAGGATCCGCCCTCCGTCTTTTATGAGCGGCAGCAGCTGTTGCGTGAGGAAAAACGGCCCTTTGAAGTGAATGTTCAGCGCATCATCAAACTGCGCCTCGGTCGTCTCGGTATAGGGTGCGTATAACCCTGTACCTGCGTTGTTCACTAAATAGTCAAAGGTGTCACGTTGCCAGACGTGTTTGAGGGTATCCTTCACCTGCTGAGCAAAGCGCGAAAAGCTTACCGTATCGCCGACGTTAAGCTGCAATGCTGCCGCTTTTCCACCTGTTCCCTCGATTTCGCGCACAACTTCCTGCGCCTCCTGCTGGCTGTTGTTCCAGGTCAGGATGATCCCTGTCCCTTCCGCGGCCAGCTTCAAAACGGCATTTTTCCCCAGGCCGCGGCTACCGCCCGTCACTAAAGCAATACGTTCACTCATAATTCACCTCGTTTCGGCTGTGATGAAGATTGAGAAAGAGCTTATTAGATGGTAGAAAATCAATAAATAGTGCCGTCAGCGCTTCACTGTTTCATTCATAACAACAATGACCAACATCTATGGATAAAATACACGCAATGCAGCTTTTCCTTCGGGTCGCGGAACTGGAAAGTTTTTCCCGCGCGGCGGAGACGTTAAGCCTGCCGAAGGGGAGCGTATCGCGACAGATCCAGGCACTGGAAAACGCACTGGGCACGCAGCTGCTGCACCGCACTACCCGCCGCGTCAGCCTGACGCAGGACGGCATGGTTTATTACGAGCGCGCTAAAGATCTGCTGATGAATCTGGACGAACTGGACGGCATGTTCCTGCACGACCCTTCAACCATCAGCGGTCGGCTACGTGTGGATATGCCCGTTGCCATTGCGCGAAATGTAGTCATTCCGAAACTGCCTGCATTTTTACAACAGTTTCCCGGCATTGAGCTGGAGCTGAGTAGCAGCGATCGTCTGGTCGATGTCATCCGCGAAGGATTTGACTGTGTGGTTCGCGTGGGAAACTTAAAGGACTCCGGGCTTATCGCCCGCCCGCTTGGGAAACTCTCGGTGATTAACTGCGCCAGCCCGGATTATCTGACGCGATTCGGCTACCCTGAGACGCTGGACGATTTGGCTTCGCATGCCCTCATCCACTACTCCGCCACGCTGGGCACGCGTCCGCAGGGTTTTGAGTATTACAACGGCAGCGCGACCCAGTGGGTAAAAACGGGAGGCGTATTGACGGTTAACAGCACTGAAACCTATCAGGCCGCCTGTATCGCCGGGCTTGGCATTATTCAGGTTCCGCGCGTCGGGGTACGTGATGCCCTGCGCACGAAAAAACTCGTTGAGATCCTGCCGCAATACCGGGCTGAACCGATGCCCGTCTCCCTCATTTATCCCCACCGCCGTAACCTCTCCCGCCGGGTGCATGTGTTTATGGAGTGGCTTACCGAACTCACAAAAGGTTACGTCGACTAGTCACAAGCTATAATTCAGTAACATCCAGCTCAACGAAAAGGAAAATGCGCGTGACGCCGGAAAATAACCCGCAACGACCGACTCAACATTTAGATTATGAACCCATCAAAAAGATGGATAACGAACCTGAAGCGCCGAAAGAGCCTGGAACGGCCAGCAAAGCGCTGGGCACCGTGACCGGCATAGCCGAAAAAATTCAGCAGATACCCGCGATTGCTCACCTGATACGCGCCGCTGAGCGCTTTAACGACCGCATGGGAAATCAGTTTGGCGCAGCGATTACCTATTTCTCGTTCCTGTCGATGATCCCCATCCTGATGGTGTCATTTGCCGCCGCCGGTTTTGTGCTGGCGTCTCACCCGACGCTGTTGCAGGACATCTTCAATAAGATCCTGACCAACGTCAGCGACCAGACGCTCGCCGCAACGCTCAAAAGCACCATCAACACCGCCGTGCAGCAGCGTACCACCGTGGGTATCGTCGGGTTGCTGATTGCGCTCTATTCCGGGGTGAACTGGATGGGCAACCTGCGTGAGGCTATTCGCGCCCAGTCGCGTGACGTCTGGGAGCGTAGACCGCAGGATCAGGAGAAGATATGGGTGAAGTATCTGCGCGACTTTATTTCGCTGATTGGGCTGCTGGTGGCGCTGGTCATTACGCTCTCCATCACCTCGGTCGCCGGTTCCGCGCAGCAGATGATTATCTCCGCGCTGTACCTGGATTACATTGAATGGCTGAAACCGGCCTGGCGCGGCATTGGGCTGGCCATCTCCATCTTTGCTAACTACCTGCTGTTCTTCTGGATCTTCTGGCGTTTGCCCCGCCATCGTCCGCGCAAGAAGGCGCTGATGCGCGGGACATTGATTGCCGCCATTGGTTTTGAGGTGATCAAGATTGTGATGACCTATACGCTGCCGTCGCTGGTGAAGTCTCCCTCCGGCGCGGCCTTTGGTTCGGTGCTGGGGCTGATGGCTTTCTTCTATTTCTTCGCTCGCCTGACGCTGTTCTGCGCCGCGTGGATCGCCACGGCAGAGTATAAAGATGACCCGCGCATGCCGGGTAAAACCCACCGCTGATATCATGTCGGGCTGATATTTCAGCCCGATTCGCCATTTCAGCATATAAATCCAGGCCGTAACTTTTATTTAACGCAAAACCAGTTTTAATGACTGATATTTAAAAAGTGTGAAGCATTTCATAGAAGTGTTTTCGCTGGTCTGAAAATTATCCGCTTTTTGTTGCTTTTATGACCACACCACGCCTTTGTTACAGATTGAAATGTCGCTTTCGCTATGCCTAATATGGCCCTTCGTTCGTCCAAAAATAAGAAAATATTATGCAAGCAACAGCCTCCACACTTAACGAAGGGGCGGAACACGTTCCGGTCAACTCGCGCAATAAAGTCGTCGTCGCATCGCTGATTGGCACCGCCATTGAGTTCTTCGACTTTTATATTTACGCCACCGCTGCGGTCATTGTCTTTCCGCATATTTTCTTCCCTCAGGGCGACCCGACGGCAGCCACGCTACAGTCTTTAGCCACCTTTGCTATCGCCTTCGTTGCGCGTCCGATTGGTTCAGCGGTCTTTGGGCATTTTGGCGATCGCGTCGGCCGTAAAGTGACGCTGGTTGCCTCGCTGCTGACGATGGGGATCTCCACCGTCGCCATCGGCCTGCTGCCGACCTATGAAACTATTGGCATTCTGGCGCCTGTGCTGCTGGCGCTGGCGCGCTTTGGGCAGGGTCTGGGGCTGGGCGGGGAATGGGGCGGCGCGGCACTGCTGGCGACCGAAAACGCCCCGGCGCGCAAACGTGCCCTGTATGGCTCTTTCCCGCAGCTGGGCGCACCGATTGGGTTCTTCTTTGCTAACGGCACCTTCCTGCTCCTCTCCTGGCTGCTGACTGATGAACAGTTCATGAACTGGGGCTGGCGTATTCCATTCGTCTTCTCTGCCGTGCTGGTGCTGATTGGCCTGTACGTTCGCGTGTCGCTGCACGAGACGCCGGTCTTCGCTAAAGTCGCCGCGGCGAAAAAGCAGGTTAAAGTTCCGCTGGGGACGCTGCTGACCAAACACCTCCGCGTGACCGTGCTGGGCACGTTCATCATGCTGGCGACCTACACGCTGTTCTACATCATGACCGTTTACTCCATGACCTTCAGTACCGCCGCCGCGCCGGTCGGCCTGGGCCTGCCGCGTAACGAAGTGCTGTGGATGCTGATGATGGCGGTCATCGGATTTGGCGTGATGGTGCCCATCGCGGGCCTGCTGGCGGATAAATTTGGCCGTCGTTCAAGCATGATCGTCATCACCTCGCTGATTATTCTGTTCGCGCTGTTTGTCTTCCCGCCGCTGCTGGGTTCAGGTAGCCCTGCGCTGGTGATGGCGTATCTGCTGATTGGCCTGAGCCTGATGGGGCTGACTTTTGGCCCAATGGGCGCGCTGCTGCCGGAGCTGTTCCCGACTGAAGTGCGTTACACCGGCGCGTCGTTCTCCTATAACGTTTCGTCGATTCTGGGCGCCTCGGTGGCTCCGTATATCGCCACATGGCTTCAGGCGAACTATGGCCTGTTCTATGTGGGTGTCTATCTGGCGGCAATGGCAGCGCTGACGCTGATTGCGCTGCTGCTGACGCACGAGACGAAGCATCAGGCGCTGTAAGTGAATGCCGGGTGGCGGCTACGCCTTACCCGGCCTACGATTCAGCCCTCACCCACAGGGCTGAGGGCTCCCCACAAAATAATGCCTGCACAGACGGCCCCCTCTCCCTTGAGGGAGAGGGCTGGGGTGAGGGGGAACATACGGCTCTGGTGGTCATTCCGTTCACT
>OAUX01000386.1_pt1 | contig 20691 bp, 20 predicted proteins | sample 1501311 | NCBI WGS metagenome assembly OAUX01 (sample SAMEA2580066, study PRJEB22360) | human gut metagenome | reverse complement strand
TGGACAGCAATCTTGATAGGCTTCAATCTCAACTTCCTTTTGACATTGCCAGCACCATGCAATCGCAGGTAAATGAATAAAATGTAACTGACAGTTTTCAGCAACGGTATCTTTGCGCATAATTTCAAAGCAAAATTCTACCGCACTTTGCTCGACACAAGACAGTGCCCCAATTTCTAGCCAAATATCTGTCACTTCATGGATTTCATGCTTTTTCTGTTGTTGATCAATAATTTCCATAATATTCTGACAGAGAGACATCTCATGCATGATTTTCTCCTTAAAATAAAAAAGCAGTCTGTCCCAATTCTACTCTTTTTTAATGTTTATTTTCAGCGTTTCTGTGTTTCGTTGTTCAATATTTAAACGTTATTTGAAAAATTTTTACTGGTACTCGTACAAGAAATCATTTTAGCGGCACAAAATTAATGCCACTATGTTGTAATAAAGTATTCATTAAATCATTATTTTGTTCAAACTGGCTACATTTGCCTTTAAGCTGAATTAAGCGAATTCTCAAGTGCGCCAATTCATGGATCCGTTTTGATACTTCTCGAATATGTCGATCTAGCAGCTCATTAATTTCCCTTTCCTGCTCTTGAGTAACACATTGAGGATTGAGCAACATTTTGATTTCTTTCAGTGAAATATCCAAACTGCGGCAATAGCAAATAAAAGAAAGTTGTTTCAAATGCTCTTCCGTATAAACACGAAAATTACCACTTGTTCGCTTGGCGGGTTCGATTAATCATAGAAACGTACAGCTTCCACCGTACAGCCAACAATGTTGGCTAGCTGACCAATTTTCATTTTTTTAAAATTACACTTGACTCTGAAGTTACTTCATATTTTATACTTTACCACAGTATTCACATGTTAGAAAAGGAGAACTTCCATGAAAAAAACAGCATTACTTATCACTGCACTATTCGGTGCTTCACTCGCTAATGCACATAATGTTTGGTTGGAGCCCGTTAAGGATGTAAAAGGGCAATATGTGGTTAAATTTGGTCATGAGGAAACCGAAACCTATCCTCAAAGCAAATTAAAAGCGGTACGCCTACTTGATGCTAAAGGCCAATTGCAAAATGCCACAGTAAACTTTAAAGAAGGCGAAGCACACTTTGCTGCACCTGATGCTGCCATCGCATTTATTCGCTTTGATAATGGCGTTTGGTCAAAATTGCCAAGCGGTAAATATGTCGAAAAAACCAAACAGCAAGCACCTGAAGCTGTACTCAGTGTTAATCCAGTCAAATTCGGCAAAGCGATTTTACACTGGGATGCGCAAGCAAATAAATCACACAACATGGATTATGAATTGATCCCACAAAGTGAACCGAAAGCGGGACAACCACTGGATATTCTCGTGTTAGTAAAAGGTAAACCAGTACAAGGCATCAAAGTGGGTTTAGGCGAAGATCACCCATTCAACTTAACTAATGAAAAAGGGGTAGCACAATTCACCCCTAAAGCGGGTTATAACAAAGTCTGGGCTGAATTTGACGAGCCGGTTAAAGACAATCCTGACTATAACAAACGTAGTGTTGAATATATGCTAACTTTTGACGCGAAATAATGAAAAGAGTTGTATTTTTAACCGCACTTTTCACCTGGCTGTGCGCACCATCAGCATTGGCTCATAGTTTGCATGTTTTTGCACAATATGATGGACGCACAGTTTCTGGCAAAGCCTATTATTCCGATATGACCCCAGCGGCAGAAACCTATATGGAGATTTTGCAAGCTGGTCAGGACTCCCCTCTATTGGAAGGCAAAACGGATCGCGATGGGCAATTTGCCTATCCGATCAATACGACTACCGAAGGTGCCATTAAAGTAGTGATAGAAGGTGAAGAAGGACATCGTGCCTCAATTGTTGCCAACAGAGTATCTGCGCAAACCACTAATAACAGTGACAATGCATTGATGTTGGTCCGCGAAGATATTTCTAAATTAAAAGACAAAATTTACCTGCACGATATTATTGGTGGTATCGGTTATATTGTTGGTATTTTTGGCTTATGGGCATTAATTAGAGCCTCAAAGATGACGCGAGCGTCGCAATCTAAGGAAAGATAATATGCATTTATCGGAAGGTGTGTTGCATACACCCGTATTGCTTGGTGGTGCAGCTGTCGCATTAGTCTGCGTAATGATTGGTCTTAAACGACTCAATTCGCAGCAATTGCCGCTAACAGCATTGTTTGCCGCTGCTTTTTTTGTTGCTGGAACCATTCATGTACCGGTGGGCATTGGTAGCGTGCATCTCATCTTAAACGGCATGGCCGGCCTGTTTCTTGGCTGGGCCGTTTTCCCTGCTTTTTTAATCGCATTAGTCCTACAAGCTCTGCTCTTTTCCTTCGGTGGATTTGCTGTATTAGGTGTCAATTTATGCGTAATGGCATTACCTGCCCTTCTTGTACATTGGCTATTTGCAAAAAGACTTGAGCACGACAATTCCCGTCACACTCAAATTGCAGCAGGAATTGGAGCTGGTGTAATCGGCGTTGGCGGTTCAGCCTTGCTCGCTTCTTTAGTCTTGGCTATGGATGGCGGTAAAGCCTATAGCGACCTGATTATGCTTCTGGTGATATCACATATCCCCGTATTTATTATCGACAGTATCGTCAGTGTCGGCGTGGTCTTATTGTTAAACAAAATGTATCCAACAGCGCTCAGTGTGGTGAAATGAATTTCCTTGCTATTTTTCAACCGCACTTACGGTTAATTTATGTATTTTTGTGTGGACTTATCGTCAGCACAATGACACATATTTCAACGCTTATTATCCTTAATCTAGTCGTATTAGTCGTATTACTTATTGCGCTAATACGCTATCGAAAATCCCTTGCCGGTTATTTCAAATATTGGCTTAAACTGAATTTTTTCACTTTGCTTGTTTGGTTGACCTTAAGCTGGAAAATCACCGAACAAGGTTTAACATTAAATCCAATAGGGACTCAGCTTGCACTGCTCATCACGCTACGTTTCAATTTGATTTTAAGTTTAACTCGACTCTTGTTAATAGATATGAACGAGAGCCTTTTATTGCAGGCATTGTGCCGTTTGCCATTGCCTGAAAAACTACTTCATCTCTTTGTTCTCACTGTTCGCTATATTTCAGTGTTCAGTGAAGTACATAAAAAGATGGATATGGCCATGCGTGCACGTGGCTACCAGCCAAAACTGAATAGCCGAACCTTATTTATCGCGGCGCAGCGTGTTGCCCTATTACTAATTCATGCACTCGTTAAAGCAGAAAAAACAGAAATGGCGCTAAAAGCTCGTGGCTTTCAGCTGCATGATGTGAAAAAAACACAGGATAAATCTTGATGAACGTCCTCGAAGTCAAACAATTACAGATCATGCGTGACCAACGTGTGATTATTGATAACCTTTCTTTTGAACTCCCTGAAGGTCACCGCCTTTTTTTACAAGGCGATATTGGTTGTGGAAAATCCACCCTATTACATTGCCTATTAGGTTTTATACCTTACCAACAAGGCGAGATTCGCTGGTTTGATAACACCTGCCGACAAGAAAAAGATTTTGTACCGTTACGTGGAAAGATTGGTATCTGTTTCCAACATGCAGGCGATCAACTTTTTGGTCCAACCGTACTTGATGATGTGGCCTTTGGTCCACTCAATCAAGGGTTAAACAGAGATGAAGCCTATCAAATAGCATTACAACAACTGGAACGTCTGAATATTGCTGGCTTAAAAGATCGCTCTGTGAATACCTTATCTGGTGGTGAACAGAATTTTACTGCTCTGGCTGGCGTGCTGGCGATGCAGCCAAAAGTATTATTACTTGATGAGCCAACGAATGGACTCGATGTAAAAAATATCGCCAAACTGACCGCACTTTTACGCGAATTACAGTTGCCAATGCTTATTGCTTCACATGATTTACGCTTTAGTGAAACACTTGCGGATTCCTGTTTATCTTTAGCTACGGATAACGATGGCTAAATGCGTTTATAATGCGTAAGGAAATAATTCAATAAAAAACGGGCGAACCATTTAAGTTCGCCCGTCATTCATTAATGACACTAATTAAGCCACAAGTGCGGTTTCTTTTAAGCGATTTTTTAATTTCGCGTATTCAGTTACCACATAGCGTTCAGCCCAGGCTTGGTCTTCGATTTTATCAATACGAACCGCACTGTATTTGTATTCCGGTGTTCTAGAACCCGGGTTCAAATGTTCAGCGGTTAATTCGTTACATTTACCGATCCACCATTGATAGGTCATATAACAAGCGCCTTTATTGGTACGAGTGCTCACATCTGCACGAGAAATCACTTTACCGCGTGATGATGCAATCCAAACCAAGTCGTTGTTTTTAATGCCTAACTCTTTGGCATCTTGATCGTTCATTTGTACGAATCCCGGCTCATCTGCAAGTGCAGCAAGAGCGCGGCAGTTACCTGTCATTGAACGACAAGAATAGTGACCCACTTCACGTACTGTGGAAAGTATCAATGGGAATTCTTCAGAAAGATCTTCCATTGGTGGTTCCCAGTCGCAAGCGAAGAACTCAGCTTTGCCATTCGGACGGTCGAAGATTTGGCCTTTATACAAATATGTTGTACCTTGATCTTCAGGGCCTTCGTCAGTACATGGCCATTGGATATAACCCATGCCTTCCATTTTTTCGTAGGTTGCCCCTTTATAAATTGGGCAAAGTGAACGAAGTTCATCCCAAATTTCTTTGGTATTGTTATAGTGCATTGGGTAGCCCATTGCTATAGCAAGTTCGCTAATGATTACCCAGTCATCCTTGACATCGCCAGTTGGTTCAACGGCTTTATAGAAACGTTGGAAACCACGGTCAGCGGCACTATACACACCTTCATGCTCAGCACAAGAAGTCGCAGGTAATAGAATATCTGCTTCTGCGGCTGTTTGAGTCATGAAGATATCTTGAACGATGAGAAGTTCAACTTTCTCGAAGGCTTTTTTAACCGCATTAATATCAGGCTCAGTTTGTAATGTATCTTCACCCATGATATAGAACGCTTTAATTTTATCTTCCATGATCGCTTCAGGGACTTCACTCAATGGCACACCTGGTTTAGTTGGAATAGATGGCACGCCCCAAGCTTTCGCAAATTTTGCGTTAGTTTCTGGGTCAGCAAAACTTTGATAGCCTGGTAATGTGTTGAATAACGCACCCATATCGCATGCGCCCTGTACGTTGTTTTGACCACGTACTGGGTTCACCCCAACATTTGGTTTACCTAAGTTACCGGTAAGCATTGCCAAGCTTGCTAATGCACGTACGGTTTCTACACCTTGACGGAATTGGCAAACGCCCATACCCCATAAGATAGTAGCTGTTTCCGCTTTCGCATAAGTGCGGGCAATTTCACGCAACATTTCAGGCTCAATACCTGTGATATGTTGAGTGGATTCCGGTGTGTAAGCTTTCACGGTTTCATAGAACGCATCGAAGTTTTCGGTGTGTTCATCAATAAATTTTTGATCTTGTAACCCTTCTTCCAAAATCACATTCATCATCGCATTCAAGAATGCGACGTTAGACCCGTTAGCAAGCGGTGCATAAATATCCGCAATACGGGCTGTTTCGATTTTACGAGGGTCACAAACAATGATTTTCGCCCCTTTTGCTTTGGCGTGGTTAATCCGACGCGCCACAATAGGGTGTGAAGTGGAGGCATTATAGCCAAAAATGAATACGCATTTGGTATCTTCAATTTCAACAATTGAGTTGGACATTGCGCCGTTACCGACCGATTTGAGCAGACCTGTTACAGAAGGGCCGTGTCACACGCGCGCACAACAGTCAATGTTGTTATTTCCTAATACCGCACGGGCGAATTTTTGCATAACGAAGTTCACTTCGTTACCTGGTCCACGGGAAGAACCCGTTACCATAATCGATTCGTTACCGTACTTTTCTTTGATTTCACTGAGACGTCTTGCTGTGTAAGAAATCGCTTCTTCCCAGCTCACTGGTGTGAATGGTTCGCCACGTTTGTAGCGGATCATCGGTTGAGTTAGGCGAGGAGTCAGGATTTTTGTATCATGCACAAAATCCCAGCCATAATATCCTTTTAGGCATAACTCCCCTTCGTTTGTCTTGCCGTTTGCACCTTCAGCTCCCACAATTTTGTTGTTTTCCACCAAAAGATGGATTTTACAACCTGAGGCACAATACGGACATACGGTAATTACTTTTTTAATAGCCATAGTAACGTCCTTATTTTAGTACAACACGAGGTTAGAGATAGAATTAGAATAATTAATTCTGGGTATATATTACACCCAAAATCAGCTTATAGTCTCACAAAAAACATGGATTTATTGATATAAAACAGGTTTTCGTAATATTTTTAAAATATGTTTAGAAAATCACCCTCACTTTTTTACAAAACAGGAATCTCTTCAAGCGATCTTCCCTCTTTTAAAAAATCATACATAAATTGCACAGACTCTTTTACGCTTTCTGTCATCGGAAAACCAAAGGAAACCAGATCGGGTTGAATCCCCACGAAAACAATTTGTTTAATATCTTGTTCCAGTTGTTCAATGAGGTAATTGAGCGGCATATTATGCGTACTCATGAAAAACATTTCAGCAATGCTCTCTTTTTCAATGATTCGGATTTTGCCCGGCGCTAATTCCATATCAGCCGCATCGAAAATTAAAAGCAAATCGGGTTTCATGTCTCGCACAATATGTGCAACATTTTCCGGTGCTGAGCCACCGTCAAGTGCGGTCCAATTTGGCAATGGATTTTCATTCAATAGCTGATAGAGATAAGGGCCCGCACCGTCATCCCCCATCATGCTGTTGCCAACGGTTAAGATCACATTATTCGTCACGACGTTTCACCATAATATACATCACAGGTTCACGCTGAATTGATGCTAACGTATTCATCAGAATTTCGACCCACTCTTGATGTTCTGGGGTGAAATTTGCTTTATTTTCATCCATCGCTTTCGCCAATAAATTGACATGGCTAGAATCAATCACTATTTCACCGAATCGCATTAAGCCGGCAAATTTACGTTTAGCATCCCCTTCTGGAAAGCTATCTACAAAACGTTGATAAGCATCGTAGTCACAAACCAGTAATTTTTTAAAACAATCTATCACGCCAACATGGTGACCAATCGCCAAAGAGTAATACATTACCTGTTTTGCTTGCTCTGGCACTTGTTCATCGTTTTCGACGAAACGTTCGTTTAATAAATAGAAAAAGACTTTTGTTGTCATAACATTCCCATTTTTATAGGGGCAATCACTTGCCCCGTAATTAATTATCCCGAAAACGGCATACTAATCGCATGCAAACGATTGACGATTTCGCTTAAACGCGGATCGGCTTCGCGTTCTAGGTATTCACCTAAACGTACACCGAATGGCACCTTATCATCTTCGGCCATCATTGCCATAAATTGGTTAGCAATGTTGCCACCTTGACGATAACCGGCTAGACGACGAGCTTCTCGTTCAAGACTAATACGCAAATCCAACGGAATGGTTGGGAAACGTAATTTAGCTTCTGCGTTAGGATCAGCTTTTTCTTGTTTACCTTTGAGCTTTTGATCAAGCAAACCAAGTGCTACCGCGAATCCATAAATTGTCGCTGCAGGGGTTGGAGGACAGCCAGGGATATACACATCAATTGGTACAATTTGATCACTACCGCCCCAAACACAATAGAGATCGTGGAAAATACCGCCGCCACAACCGCAAGCACCGTAAGAAATACAGATTTTAGGATCCGGTGCAGCTTGGTAAGCACGCATTGCTGGCGTACGCATCGCACGGGTAACCGCACCGGTGAACAATAAAATGTCCGCATGACGAGGTGAGGCTACCACTTTAATACCAAAACGTTCTGCATCGAATGTTGGCGTAATGGTACTGAAAATTTCGATTTCACACCCATTACAACCGCCGCAGTCCACACGATAAACGTAAGCTGAACGTTGAATATCTTTCAGCAACGTTTGTTTCATTTTGGCAATATTTTCATCAATACTAAACGGTGTTGATATGCCATTGACCGGCATTGGAATTTGTGTGTTCATCGTCTTTCGCCTCCTGCTAAAACGTTAGGTAAATCAACCGCACTTTGTTCTCGTTGCTCGAGCGCATTTTTGAAATTCAAGCGAACCGGCTCTTTAAAGTCGATTAATTTCATCCGCATGTTGGATTCCATATTCGCGGTTTTTTCTAAGCTGTGCTGACGTTTACAAACCGGACAAGTATGCAACTCCGCTAATTTTTGTTTCACTAATTCAGGTTTATCCAAAGTTTGTTTGAATAAATCAATGGTGTAATTCAATTCTTTATAAGAAATAAACGGTTTACCACATTCCTGACAAGTTACTGTCGCAAAGGTGGTTTCTTGGAAAAGATCCTGTTTATTGGTCACTGAGAGTTCAAAATCTTGTGATAAGCGAATCGCCTTAGTTGGGCAAACTTCTTCACAACGACCACAGAAAATACAACGACCAAGAAATAATGACCAGGTACGGTCGCCTGTCACCGGATCCGTTCTCATGGTCAACGCATTAGCTGGACAGGCAATGGTACAAGCCGCACAAACAATACATTGATCAGAATTGAGTTCCGGTTTTCCTCTAAAATCCTCATCGACTTCATAAGGTTTGAACGGATATTTGGTGGTGACATCACCTGCTTTAAATACTGTTTTTAGTAATTTAAACATTTTCCGCCTCCCCTATTTCAATGGTGAATTTTTACGTTCAATACCGTAGCGTTCAATCTCTTTATAATCTACGGTTTTCGCTTTGCGTTTACGCACATCCACCACGGTGACACGGTCGGTACAAGAATAGCAAGGGTCAAGACTACCAATAATAAGTGGCGCATCAGACACTGTATTGCCACGCAACATATAGCGCAAGGTTGGCCAGTTAGCATAAGTCGCGGCACGACAACGCCAACGGAAAAGTTTTTGGTTGTCGCCTAGCATTGACCAGTGAATATCCTCACCACGTGGTGCTTCGGTAATCCCTAAAGCAAAACGTCCAGGCGTATAATTGAAACCTTCTTTTAAGATTTCACCACTTGGCAAGTTATCCACCATGTAATCAATAATATTCATGGATTCAAACACTTCATTAATCCGCACTTTCACACGGGATAATACGTCACCATTGGCTTCAGTGAAGAGATTGAAAGGAACATCGCCATAACCGGAGAACGGATGTACTTTACGCACATCACGAGCAAAGCCAGAACCACGAATCATTGGACCAACCGGACTAAAGTCACGAGCGATATCTTTTGCCAATACACCGACACCTACCGTACGTTGTTCCATATTCGGTGTATTTAATAAAATATCAGTCAAGGTTTTGAGTTCTTCACGCATTTCGCCGATAAGTTTGATACATTGCTCACGTTGATGTTTCAACATATCGCGACGCACACCACCGATAAGGTTAATACCATAGGTTTTACGTGCACCGGTTAGCACTTCTGCCAAGGTCATAGATTTCTCACGAACGCGGAAGAATTGCATAAAGCCAGTATCAAAGCCGGTAAAGTGGCTAGATAGACCTAAGTTTAATAAGTGACTATGTAAACGTTCTACTTCTAATAAAATCGCACGAATCCATTCAGCGCGTTTTGGAATTTGAATCCCTAAAGCACTTTCGACGGAATTGGCATAGGCCACACTATGTGTGAAACCACAAATCCCACATACACGGTCAGCCAGGAAGTTAACTTGGTCGTAATCCATGCGAGTTTCTGCTAATTTTTCCATACCACGGTGTACATAGAACAAACGATAATCCGCATCAATGATGTCTTCCCCATCCACGAACAAACGGAAGTGTCCAGGTTCATCGGAAGTGATATGTAACGGACCAAGTGGAACGATACGTGCTTCGCCTTTTTCGTTAATAAATTCGTATGTTTCTGTTGCGGTTGTCGGATCGGGACGTAAACGGTAATCCATGGAGTCTTTACGTAATGGATAAAGATCATCCGGCCAATCATCTGGCAACACTAAGCGGCGTTGGTCAGGTAACCCGACGGCTTTCAAACCATACATATCGAATAATTCACGTTCGCCCCAAACCGCCGCTTTGACTTTTGGTGTCACAGACGGAAATTCTAGGCTCACAGGATCAACCAAAGCTTTAATGGTGATAAAAGTTTTCACTTCCCCTTCCATGGAAAGCACGTAGTACACTGCATAATTGCCATGAATTGAACGCTCATCATTCCCGAATACCAAAGGTAACCAACCTTCATGTTGATAATAAAGGTATTCAACAACATCAGGTAACATATTGGTTTTAATGGTAAGAGTAACCTGATTTGGTGTTGACCACTCCTCATCCAAAATGGTATTTGGAAATTTTGCATTGACTGCTTCAATGTAATTTTTGCCAATCATTTTGGCTGGATCGACTGATGTATTTTTAGTTAATTCCATATATTTATCCCTCCTGTCGATCATTGCGCTAAACTTTGCCAAGGTAAAACTAACATTTCACCAAAAGACACTTGTTCAGATCCGAGTACAATTCCGACCGCACTTTTTAATAACTGCAAAATTGGTTCGGCAATATGAATACCCATAATAAACATGAATAACAGTAAAATTGCCATCGCCACGAGTGAAACTTTGTTCACATCCCCCACTTCAACATTATTCGGTTGTTTGCCTAATACGGTTTTTAATACCATTAAAGACAATCCCGCTAACACGATAGTGAGTAAAATTAAACAGAACACCATTAACCAAGTTTTACCTGCGTAAATACCGGCAACAGCAATACTGAATTCACTGACGAACACGTTAAATGGTGGGATACCACCTAGTGCTAATGCACCACCGGCAAATAACACCGCCGTCATTGGTGCTACACGCCATAAACCACGTACTTGGTTCATATCACGGGTTTTATATTTTAATAATATGTTACCTGAAGCACAGAATAACAAGGTTTTCGCTAAACTATGGTTGATGGTATGTAATAAACCCGCAAATACACCGATTGGGCCACCTAAACCAAAGGCAAAGCTAATTAACCCCATGTTTTCAATACTGGAATATGCCAATAAACGTTTGATGTCGAATTGGACGATAATAAACAACGCCGCCACTAATACAGAGAGTAAACCAAATACCAACAATAAGGTTTGCGGGTATGTAGAACCAACTGCTTTAGAAACTAAGATGTAATAACGCAATACCACCAACATGGCACAATTCAATAATACAGCTGATAGAATCGCACTCACTGGACTTGGCGCCTCACTGTGTGCATCAGACAACCAAGTATGCATTGGAAATAGACCGCATTTAGTACCAAACCCAACCAAAATAAAGGCAAAAGCAAGATACATGAGCATTGGATTCAAACCAGCTGCCTGTTGATTGATTTCTGTCCAGAAAATAGCTTGGCTTGGATCAGCTAAAAGATTTGTTCCATTAGAGAACGTTAAAATCGTGCCATACAATCCAAACGCCACCCCAACTGAACAGATAATAATGTATTTCCATGCAGCCTCAAGAGAGGTTTTTTGTTTGTATGTGCCGACCAAGAATGCAGAACTTAATGTGGTTGCTTCAATGGCTGCCCACATCAAAATCACATTATTGGTGATCACAGAAATAATCATGGTGAAGAAAAACAAATGCAAAAAGCCGTAATAATTGCAGTATGTTTTAAAATCAAGATGCCCTTCACGATATTCCGTACCAATGTAGCCGATAGAATAAATACCGGCTAATGTTCCGACAATAGCGATGAGACCTAAGAAAATAGCAGATAGACTGTCGATGTAAACCCAGTTATTTAATGCACTGATTTCCCCCTGAGTTAGCACGCCATTAATAATTTGTAAGGCAAATGCTAACATCAAAATCAAACCTGTAACATGAAGTGCGGTATAAATTGTCCGTGCTTTTGTCACGCCACAAGCGAAACTGGCAAGTGATATTGCTAAAGGTGCGATTAATAACGCGATTATCCATTGTTCATACATAGCGTTACCCCTTCAAACTCATAAGTTGTTTTGCATCTAATGAATGGAATGTACGGTAAATTTTGTTTACCAACACCACCATTATGATGACGGCAAAGATAGCATCTGTGGCAATTCCGATTTCCACTAACTCAGGTGCTTTATTTGCCAATAAGGCTAATGTGAGATGAGAACCGTTTTCCATCAAACAATAACCGAATACTTGTTTTACGATATTGCGTTGGCTAACAATGCATACTAAACCTAATAAGAAGTGACTTAATGACACTGATAATGCCGGTTTAAGATGTGCAACCAACGGTAAATCGATTGGGACAACAACAAAGTAGCACAATGTAACTATCACTGCTGTGATCGGGATCAACCAAGCGACATTTATTCCAGCTGGAGTTTGACTTTCATCAACTTTTTTCATCGCATAGATTAAAATTGCTGGCACCAAAACCACTTTGGTAATAAATGCGCTAATTGACCACATATAAAGTTCATGGGCTTGCATTTCATTAGCAAGATAGACAAACAGTAATACCAATACCAATGATTGCAAACTGTAAAATAACGCAGCTTTTTTGGCGGTTCGAACCATAATTACGCAAAGAGAGGTAATAATGAGTAAACACGCAAGTCCATTTATCATTAACATAGATTCCTCCTTAACCTAACCAGCCAAACCTAACCAATATGCGGCGATAAAACTGGACACCACGGACATCACCATTAATACAACTAACACGAAACGCATAGAGAATGGTATAGGTTGAGCATTGGCAACCGCTTCTGACGGTTTACCGATGACACATTGTCCAAATTTATATAATAACCATACAAATGTCGCGGTAGATTCAACTAAAGCAAGCACCATCAACCAAGTGATCCAACCGTATTCTTGGCCTAACTCAAATCCGGCCGCAAATAATGGATATTTACTGAAGAATCCATTAAACGGCGGCACCCCGGCAATCGCTAACGCGGCTACGCCAAATCCTGCACCGACCACTGGCATTGTACGCATAATGCCTTGTAGTAATGGCATAGAACGAGTTCCTGTCGCATAACTTAATGAACCCGCAACCAAGAAGAATAAGCTTTTCGCGAAAGCATGGTTGAAGATGTAGCTAATCGCTGCCACAAAGGCAAGTTTAGAGCCTAATGCAGCAAGAGAAATCCCAATGAAAATATAAGAAAGTTGGGTAATGGTTGAATATGCCAATAAACGTTTTAAGTCAGTTTGTGGCAAGTACATCAAGAAGCCATAAATTAAGGTAATCATCGCCATAATGATGCCGACTTCGCCCACAATATGTGGAATCTCACCAGCAGACATCACAGAACGAGCGAAGATATAAACCCCAACTTTTACCATTGATGCGGCGTGCAAATACGCACTCACCGGTGTTGGTGCTTCCATCGCATTCGGTAACCAAATTTGCATTGGTAATTGTGCTGATTTACCCCACGCCGCAAACATCACACCGAATAATACGATGGTTTTCGCACTCGGATCTAAATGTTCTAACGCTGTGATAGAGAAAGTACCTGATTGGCTGAACAAATAGGCTGCAGCAATATATAACCCGATTGCCCCCACGTGGGTAATAATCAAGGCTTTCATTGCAGCTGCTTGGGCTTTTGGTGTTTGATAATAACTGATCAATGCCCAAGAACATCCCCCGGTAATTTCGAAGAACAATAATTGTCCTGCTAAAGTTGAGGAATACACCAAGCCTGCCATGGCTCCGATAAAAATCAGCAAGAATGCATAAAAACGTGGTAACCCGTTATGTGGATGTTCGCGGTTTTTATCGGTTAAGTAACCACAAGAATATAAGCAGATTAAGAAACCTAAGGCCACAACGGCAAAGGCAATTAATGTACTGACTGCATCAAGAGTAACACCAAAGATCGCGGTTTTATCAAAAGCGACAATGTCATAAGTGACGCTTTGATGGCCATCAGCAAACCATTGCCCAGCAACTAACATGGTTCCTAACGTAGCAAGCGCTGCAAATACAGTGGCAATTTGAGCAAAGTGTTTTTTGTTCAAACCAACAATAAACGCCCCTACGAAAGGTAAAATGATTGTAATCAGAGCTAAACGTTCCATATTTGTCCTCCTTACAACCCAGTGAAGTAAAATACAAACGCCAACACAGAAATGCCGAAGCCGACCACGGTTAAACGTCCTGTTAACATAAAGCGGGTACGAGAAAGTGTGTTTTCAAAGACACAAGCCAATACGAACACCACTAATAATTTCACGAAGAATAAAACACCGCCTAAAATGACCGCACTTAAGCTCATCTCTGTCGGGATACCGAAAGGAAGCAACACGCTCACAAAGATAGATGCCACAACCATAGATTTTAAACTTAAGCCGACTTTTAATAAGGCGAGTGCTGGACCAGAATATTCAGTCAATGGACCTTCTTGTAATTCTTGTTCCGCTTCCGCCAAATCGAATGGGATTTTACCCATTTCAATAAATACGGCGAAGAATGCTGCGGCGATAGCAATCACTGTCGCAATTGGATATTGCCAAGTGTTTTCGGAAAGTGCATTACCGATAACCGCAAAATTGGTTGAACCGGCAATTAAAGCAATCACAAGGAATGCCAACATGAGAATTGGTTCTACCAAGACACCTAATGTGACTTCACGACTAGCCCCTAAACTTGAGAATGTGCTGTTTGAATCCAAACCAGCAATTGAAAAGAAGAAACGGAACAAGGCGAATAAATAAATCACAGTGATTAAATCACTGCCTGCGCCAAACGGTGCGACACGGGTAAATAAAGGCAAGCTCATAGCGACTACCATCACGGTGCTGATTAGCGCATAAGGCATCACTTTAGAAACCCAACCCGCATTGTCAGGCCAAATGTTTTGACGTTTCATTAATTTCGCAATATCGCGATAATCTTGTAACACGCCCGGACCGCGACGAGATTGAATTCGTGCTCGGATCATACGTGAAATACCGGAAAATAACGGTGCAAGGGCAAGCAAAATCAAGGCTTGCACGATGGCAAAAACAAACATTCCGGCAGATGTTGCAATTTCTGAAGGTAACGTAATCATCTTCAACCTCCTACATCAACGCAATGGAAAGTAGTATTGCCACCAAGGCAATCACGAAGTACACGCAGTACACACGGAAGTCACCTTGTTGCAACCATTGGATTTTTGTTCCTAACCAAGGAATAAAACGAGCGATCGGCATCGTCATTTTTTCTTCCCAGAAAGGTTCAGCTTTTGTTGCGCCTTTAATTACCGCTTGGATGCCTTTATCACCTAAAGGTGCAGGATCCAACACTTCACGCAAGGTATAAAGCGATTTGAAAATCGTACGTAACGGACGAGTGAAACTACCCGCTGAGGCAGTCATATCTTGTTCATAAGCATAACCACAAGCCCATGGATTGCCTTTTGCACGATCGGATAAACGTTGATTTTTGGTGAACGCATAGTAACTAAATGGCAAGAAGAAAAATGCCAATAACATGATAGTCACCATTGGTGTTGAAAGTGCAGTATGCGGTTCAGCTTGTGCAACCACTACGCCATTTTGAGCCAATATTAACGGTTCGCTATGAGCAAGTGCGGTCGAAATTTTCGCAATTATTGGGGTCACAACAGATGCGCCCACACCTAATAACACACAACATAACGCCAACACTGCCATGGCAATCACCATTGGTTTTGGTACTTCGCGTGCATTAGCTGCTTTTTCACTACGCGGTGCACCACCGAAGCTGATTCCATACACTTTCACGAAACAAAGTGCCGCTAACGCCCCCGTTAACGCTAACATAATAATGGCAATCGGACCGGCAAGTTTTAAGACGAAATCATCACTTTGACTTAATGTAAATAAAGATTGATAAGTAAACCATTCACTGACAAAACCGTTAAATGGTGGCAATGCCGAAATCGCCATGGTACCAATTAAGAAACAGAATGCAGTGTAAGGCATAAGTTTGCCTAAGCCCCCCATTAAGTCCATGTCTTTAGTATGCAAGCGATACATTACTGAACCTGCACCTAAGAATAACAAGCCTTTGAATACAGCATGGTTAAGTAAGTGGTATAAACCACCAAGTAAGCCCACGGTTGCCAACACTGGATGATGTGTCGCGATACCAATCATACCAACGCCCACACCCATCATAATGATACCGATATTTTCTACCGTGTGATAAGCCAAGAGTTTTTTGATGTCATGTTCTGCCAAGGCATAAAGTACGCCGAGTACAGAAGATACCGCACCGAAACCGAGTACGATAACGCCATACCAAACATTGGTAGAACCGAGAAGATCAACACCCACTTTGATGATCCCGAAGATACCGATTTTAACCATCACACCAGACATCATCGCTGATGCATGAGAAGGTGCAGCCGGGTGAGCTTTCGGTAACCAGCTGTGTAATGGAATCATCCCGGCTTTGGCGCCAAAACCTAAAAATGCCAAAATAAAGGCGGTAAAGGCAAGCGGTGCCGGTAAAGTGGTTTGACGGAATGCGCTAAATTCAAAACTACCGGCATAGCAGTAGAAAATGAAGAAAGCGATCATAATTAATACCGAACCAGCATGCGCAATAAAGAAATAAAGCAAGCCTGCATTTACGGCATTGTCATCTTGTTCGGTAAGCACTAAGAAATAAGATGCCAATGACATCATTTCAAAGAATACAAGGAAGTAGAACGCATTATCGCTGGTCACTAACGCTACCATGGACGCGATAAATAAATTCATAAAGAAGCCCATAGAACCTGCGCCTTTACCTTTGTATTCTTTTACATAAGAGAAAGAATAAAGTGCGGTCACAATCACTAATAAAGAAATGACGCACACCATAAACGCCGCCAATCCGTCAATGCGGATGGAGAACGAGGCAAATTCAAATGGGGTTTTGAAAACATCAACGACTGTGTCGCTGCTGATCAGAACGGGGATGCAGGCAACAATACCTAACACTCCAGCAAGTACACCGGTCACGCCGGATATATTGATTGAAAGTTGTTCGTTTCGTCTCACTACGAGCGAAATAAACGCACCTACGACATAAATCAACAGGGTCGTGATGAGTAAATTGATTGGTAAACTCATAATATCACTCCATTGATTACAAGTTAAACACACTAATTATCTTGGGATAGCAGGCGAAGAAACCATTGCCATTTCACGTTTTCTTTCGTTAGCCTGTTTGATACTCTCATCACTAATAATAAATAACGTTTTGGTCGGACAGGTTTGTACACAAGCCGGACCATCTTCACGGAAATAGCAAAGATCGCATTTCACCGCAATGGCTTTCACGCCAGGTTGCCATGCCAGCATATTGTGTAAATCCGTATTATCTGGTGCAGTACGAATATCTCGTTTTACCGCATCAGTGAAGGAGAATCCTTCATAATAGGTTGGTGCGTCAATCGGTGCAGAACCATGTTGGGTAATTGCACCGAATGGGCAAGCAATACCACAAAGTTTACAACCGATACAGAGACTTTCATTAAGTTGAATAGTGTCATCAATATGTGTAATGGCGTGTACAGGACACACGGTAGCACATGGTGAATCATCACAATGACGACAGAGAATTGGCACGGTTACATCGTCATTACGCATGACTTGTAAGCGTGGAAAAGATTGTAATCCGAAAGCTTTATGCACTTCGCTACAAGCGGCCATACAGGTGTTGCATCCAATGCAATCCTTCGGATCACCGATTACAAAACGATTCATACATTCCCCTCCTTGTATGTAAATAACGTTTCTACAATAACCACTCTAGGAGTAAGGATACTCCTGTCGAAAAGTAAAGCTCAAGAAGTAATTCAAAAAATTGTGATTAAGATCAAAAGATTTACATTGTTTTTCTATTACTGTGATGGACCTGTTAAATAACAGTGAAACAAAATAATTTTATGTTAAAAATGTGAACAGATTTTCAACAATAGACATCATCCTATTTGAAATATCGCTATACAAATTTAAATGCTTACGTGATAAAATTTCCTCTTCGCAGTATGTTTATTGCCTCACAATAAACAATTCATCTCATAAACATTCTAACTAAGGACAGATTATGTGTTTAGGTATTCCGGGACAGATCATTCAAGTAGCTGACAGCGCATTACAGCTTGCTGTAGTCGATGTCTGCGGAGTAAAAAGAGAAGTTAATATTTCATTAATTTGTCAGGGTGACCCAAAATCTCTGGTTGGCAAATGGGTGCTCGTACACGTTGGTTTTGCCATGACAATTATTGATGAAGAAGAAGCAAAACAGACTCAAGAAGCCTTAATTGCCATGAGCCAGCTGGAACACGAAGTCGGCGATTTTCTTGGCCTAAATCAAAAATAAACAGGATTGCGTTATGCAAGGGATCGAATTACGCATAAAAGGAAAAGTTCAGGGCGTGGGATTTCGCCCTTTTGTCTGGCTTCTGGCAAATCAATATGGATTAAATGGAGATGTCAATAATGATGGACAAGGCGTGTTAATTCGTTTTGTCTCTCCACCATCCGACTCTCTTGAACAATTTTTATCCGATCTACAAAATAAGCTTCCACCACTGGCTCAAATTACGGATATTACTCAGCGCGCCATTGATTGGCCAGAAGCAACTGAAATAACAGGTTTTACTATCCGGGAAAGCGAAAACAATCAAATGGATACGCAAATTATTCCCGATGCAGCAACCTGTCCACATTGTTTAGCTGACTTATTCGATCCCAACAATCGACGTTATCACTACCCTTTTACCAATTGTACCCATTGTGGCCCGCGTTTTACCATCATCAAGGCAATTCCTTACGACCGAAAAAACACAGCCATGTCTGTTTTTCCGCTTTGTCCACAATGTGAAAAAGAATATAAAGATCCCGCTGATCGTCGTTTTCATGCTCAACCCAATGCTTGTTCGGTCTGCGGCCCGCATATCTGGTTACAAGATCGAGAACAAACGCTTTCTACTCATGAAACCGTACTAAAACAGACCGCACTTTTATTGCAACAAGGCCATATCGTTGCCGTTAAAGGTTTAGGCGGTTTTCATTTAGCCTGTGATGCAAATAACCAAATGACCGTTGATTTATTACGTCAACGGAAACATCGTCCGACAAAACCACTAGCCATTATGGTGCCTAACCTGCAGTTTTTACAGGATTTGAGTTCTCAAGAAACAGAATTGCTAACCAGCAGTGCTGCGCCAATTGTACTGCTAGCGAAACATAAAGTACCCAATATTGCTGATAATATTGCACCTAACTTGCAAGAAATCGGCGTCATGCTTCCAAGTAATCCACTACAACATTTGTTATTACGCGCGATTAATCGTCCGCTAGTCATGACCTCTGCTAACGCAAGTGGACAACCTCCTGTACTGAAGAATGAATATGCGGTAGAACAATTAAATGATTTAGCTGATTTTTATCTTTGTCACAATCGCGATATTTTACAACGTGCCGATGATAGCCTTGTTCGTGTTGCCTTCGATGGATTAGAAACGCTACGTCGTGCTCGTGGCTACGTGCCCGATGAAATACCACTTGAAACACAAAACACAAAAAATGTGTTGGCGTTAGGTTCTGATCTGAAAAATACATTCTGCTTACTACGTCACAATAAAGCTGTACTAAGCCAACATATTGGTGATACGGCAAATGAACAAGTACGGTCACAATTAAGTGAGAATCTTGAATTATTTCAAAATATTTATCAATTTAAGCCAGACATCATCTCGGTGGATGCTCATCCTGGCTATTTTTCATCTTCTATCGGGAAACAACTTGCTGAACAGCAACAAATCCCTACCATCGAAGTACTGCATCATCATGCTCATATTGTCAGCGTGATGGCCGAACATCATTGTAATGCACCTGTAATCGGTCTTGCTCTAGATGGTATCGGCATGGGTGAAAATGGACAACTTTGGGGAGGCGAATGCCTACTCGTTGACTATCAACATAGTCAATATTTAGGTGGTCTGCCTGCTGTGGCTCTGCCAGGAGGCGATCTTGCAGCTAAACAACCTTGGCGCAACTGGCTAGCTCACCTGCATCAATTTGTGCCACAATGGCAAGAAATTCTCACCAAAACCTGTACAGAACCGAATTGGCCAATATTAATCAATGCCATTGAGCGCGGACTCAATTGCCCATCTATATCATCTGCGGGTCGCTTATTTGATGCCGTAGCTTATGCTCTCGGTATTGCACCAACCATTGTTTCTTGGGAGGGCGAAGCTGCCTGTCATTTAGAAGCACTGGCAAATACCTCATCTTTGGCAACACAAGCACAAAGTGCGGTCAATATTCCAGTAAAAATGCCACTTATCGGCAATAAACTGGATTTGGCTTATTTCTGGCAAAGTTGGTTAAATTACCAGGCGCCTGTCGCAGATAAAGCCTTCGCCTTTCACTATGCTCTCGCTCAAGGTTTTGCTGAACTTGCTACAAACCAAGCACGAAAACACCAATGCCGTACCATCGTGCTATCCGGCGGTGTGATGCATAACCAACTGCTACGTCGCTTATTAAAAGAAAATTTGAGCGAATTCCATGTACTAAGTGCGCATAAATTACCGATGGGTGATGGCGGACTCAGTTTAGGTCAGGCGGTTATTGCCATGCATAGAAACTGATAATCCTTAATATTAAATATAAGAA